>Ga0209389_1000054_pt1 | contig 108815 bp, 120 predicted proteins | sample CowpearedBW_FD_187526 | JGI IMG/M metagenome (GOLD analysis project Ga0209389, IMG submission 187526) | Root nodule microbial communities of legume samples collected from California, USA - Cow pea red BW (SPAdes) (version 2) | ecosystem: Host-associated > Plants > Roots > Nodule | place: USA... | reverse complement strand
CGCACTGGTGAAAGCAGGATCGAGCCTGCCCAGGATCGAGTGCGAGTGAACTTCTTGTCCGAGAGCTGGGTCCCGACTGTATGATGTGTTGAAGGATTTTCAACCGACATTTGCTGCCACCATTGCACTGTGCGCGGCCGCATTGGCGAATTTGAGCGCCACGCCAGAGTGCGGCTAAACAAGACCGAGGCCGCTCGGTCGCTCACACTGCTTGAGCCCAATCAACTGTCCGGCAAGGATGACAAGTGCATAATTCAAGCAAGCTTCCAGAGACGTCTCGTTTCCACGACTCGCATGGCGGCGGTAAATCGCGGCCGCAGTGCAATGCGGCTTGATCCGACGCAGCAGATCAAAATTCAAGGTCGACGTCTTTCGCGACCTCGCCTTTGCGACGGATGAGTCTCGTGCCGAAGTCGTCTTCGAGCGCCAACTCCGCCAGCGCGTACTCGATAAGCTCGGTGTCGGACGATATGCCGGATTTTTTCTTCGCAGCTGCCACCAGATCTTGGCAAACGCGACCGCCGATCCGACGATTTTCGCCACCGAGCAGACCAAGTTTCCGTGCCGTTTCCAAGATCGCACGCCGTCTGACGTTTGGCTGTACCGGTGTGTTTGGGCTGTCGCGGGTCGACTTCAAAATGATAGATCTCCTTCTTGGAAAATAGAGATTTGGCCAACGGGTTCAACGTCATTATGGCCCAGAAGGCGTCAATCTTTCCCGGCCTGATGAAAAATGCCGAACCCACGGGGTCAAGAACGAGCTTGCGGGATCACCTCGAAGGACTCCGATGGAGACACGATCACAGCTATCCGGCTCGGATTGACGCAACCTGGACTCCAAGGAAACCATCTTGCGGCAAACCGAGACCAAACGAGAAACGACAGATCTAGCAAGGTCTTTGTTACCGGATGCGTACGCGGACACTTCTTCGGAGATGCCTCCTTATGCGAAGGATTTTTCGTCCTACCTTGGGATGCATCGTTTGTCGACTTGGATTGGATCCGAGTCATTCTCGGTGGATCCGGGTCTGCACCTTACTTGGCAAGCACGGGCGCGGCCCGCACGGAACACGGTCGAACTCCAGGCCTGCTGCGCTCTGGTTCGGCTATTGCCGCCGAAAACATCGGCTTTCCGGAATATCGTGTTGAGGCGTCGATCCGTCCACAGCAGGCAAATATCGGAATATCGTTGCTCGGGCTATGTAGACGGAACGACGCGCCGGCTTCGAGCACCAAGGCCCTCACAAAGAGAAGCTGTCATTCAGGCCAACGACCGCTGACGTATAGCGCAAGCTACCTTGCCCACAAGACTTGGATATTGAGATTTGCGCTTGAAGCGCCCACGTTTAAGGCGACGGGGTACCGGTCCACCTTGGAGAAGGCCTTTGGCGAATTTTGGTGAAAATGATCGGCTTTGGTCCCAAATGTTCGAACCGGGGAATCGGATCAAGTTCGAACGGCCAGTGGATGAGAAGTCCCGGCAATGGTGGACCGAAAAGTTCTACGAGCCGTTCGGGCTGACCCCGGAGGGCATGGCCGATCTAATCACCAAGAGTGCGCCCGGCGAAAAGCTGGCCCTTTATCATTACATCGATGGACAGCGCGAGGCGTTTTCACTTCGTGTCGACGGCGACTTCCCGGGTACGCAAGAGTTCTGGTACGCCCGCCGCGAACTTGACCTGAGGGGCTCGGCCTTTAACGCGGAGGGCATGACCGTTTCGGACGCGAAGCACGGAGCTGGTTACGGTCGAGCCCTCATGGGCGACCTAATTGACGCGGGCAAGTTGATCGGCATCGAAAGGATCAAACTGCGCGCGGAACGGATTGGGCGCTACGTCTGGGTCAAGATGGGCTTCCTGCCAACCGACGACTCATGGCGGCAAATGCGTAAAGACGCCCTGGAATTTATCGTTAAACATCAGTCCCGCCTGGAGCCAACCCTTAACATTAGGGAGTTGATGACCCGAATAGTCACGGGCGGACCCGAGATGGTCCGTGTACTGGCCTCAATTGAGATTGAGGTCCCTAGTGAGCAGATTCCATCGCGGTTTGAAGCGGCGCCTATACCGTTCGGAAAGGCTTTCTTCCTGGAGGCAGCTCCCGATTGGACCGGTTCTCTTGACCTTAAGAACGCTGAAGCCATGAAGATCGTAGAAAGCTATCGCAAAGGCAGGTAGGCTGGGGCTATGAGCAAGCTTGTCTCTGGCAAGACCAGATATCCTAGCCATAGCTTGGGGGTGTTCGCCCAAGATCCGCACCTGGAGGTCGGTGCCAGCGGCCCAGTTTGGGCTGAGGCGGTTCGGGATGCTTGGATTCGATCCGGCGGTTCTGAAGAGACGTTCCAAGAGATGTTTCCGAATCTTGCCGAACAGGCAAAAAAGCACCCCTCGCCAGTCTGAAGTGGATCATCCTCTCGATTTCGAGGCCTGGACCGGCGGCTATCCCGTGCGTAGACGGCTTGCAAGTCGAATTCGTTTCAACATTGCACCCGAACCGATCGGCCACTTCGGTCCGAGGCGCTTTTGTACGCTTTGCCACGTTACGCAACTCACAAAAAACCCGCCGCCGGTTAGGACCGACGGCGGGCAGTCTACCTACCTTAATCAACGAGTCTCCGCAATTTCGTAGGCGGCGAGGAGTTCCAACGGCTCGCTGGTTCACAATCTTCGCGTTTGCGCCCAGGCTGCAACGGGGGCCGAAGGGTAATACCGTCCTTCTGAGGAAATCGCGACGGTTCAGGGTCACGACGATGTAATCGTTGTCGACCGCGAAAGGACCCAGATTCCAGTCCTGCCAGCCCGCCTTGCCGATGTGCGGCACGTATTCAGCGTCGTAGCCCCCAGCCTTGGCGATGGCGACGAGGTCGGCGTTCAGGCGCTCATCGATCAGAAAGCGATTCATCAGTGCTGGGCGCCGGCGCGTCCATGGACCTCCACTCGGGGCCGTAGATGGTCTCGGCCCAGCGCGCGACTGCGTCGATCCCGTCGACCGGAAGGCGGGGGTAGTCGCGGAAGATCTCTTCCGGCGAGCAGTCCGCCCGCAGGTAGCTCAGGATCGTCTCGGCCAGGATCCGCGTGCCGCGGACGACAGGGTCGCCGCTCATCACGGTTGGGTCGCTCACGACCTCCGTTCTAACTGTCGCACTTCGTCTCGGCGCAGCCATCGTCATCCCTCGCAAAATCGCTCGTTCCATCAATATCGGCCGCCACCGAGCCCTGCGCAACGGCGCCGGGCGGCCGTTCCAAAGGTCGGCCTCGTCTGCTCCGCTCATGCTCTTGGAGCCCATCGAACTTCCGACGAGAGCCGGCGTTTACTGACATCATGTCAGACGCATTCGATTACTTCCGAGCCTACGCGGTGCGAGCTCTCTGCAAAGCGAGATCCATGCCGCGAGGCAGCATGAAGGATCTGCAGCTGGTGGTGGGCCGGATCTACAATCTCCTCAAGAGGGAGGCTGCCTACGGTCCCAATATCCATCACCTTGAGGACTTTCGCGCAGCACAGAAGCTCGAGAGCTCTCTCGATCGCCGGCCAAGTGACCGCCCCGTCGGTCGCCTTGCTCCAATGGCGACCCAAAGCGCGGACCGGGAGGCTCGCTGAATGCCGGCGCTCGGCCCTCGCGGTGTGGCAAATCTCCTGCGTGAGTACGCACAGCGCACAGCCTTGCGAGGCGGCAATCCTTACCGGGCGAAAGCCTACTCTCGGGCCGCCGACAGCCTGGCGGCTCTTGCCGTCCCTCTGGACTTGCTCATCGCCGAAGTCCGTCTTACGGAGATCCCTGGCGTCGGCGACGCGATAGCCGACATCATCACCAAACTCCACAAGACCGGCACGCATCCGAGCCTGGAGAAGCTCAGGACGGAAATACCAGCCGGCGTGCTTGAGCTGCTCTACGTACCGGGTTTGCGGCCCGAGAAGGTGCTGCGGCTCTACAGGGATCTCGGCATTACCTCGCTCGCGGAATTGGAGGCCGCCGCCAAAGACGATCGCATCAAGAAGGTGAAAGGACTCGGTGCCGCGCTGCAGAGCAAGATCCTGCAGAACCTGGCCATCGCGAAAAGCGGAGAGGGTCGTCTTCACGTGCACCGCGCCGCCGCCCTGCTCGGGCACGCGAAGGAATCCATCCGGAAGGCCCGACCAGAACTCAAGCGCGTGACGATTGCCGGCGATTTCCGTCGAGGCTGCGAGCTCGTCGGCGACCTCGCCATTGTTGCGGAGGCTCCCAAGGCGGCCAAGGTACCGAAGCCATCACTCGCTGACGGCCTCCAGATTCGGCTGTCCGATCGCAAACACTTCGGCGCCACGCTTCTGTTCGCGACCGGCTCCGCCGCTCATATAGCGCAGCTCCAGACGCTCGCCGCCGAGAAAGGGATGCGGTTGGAAGCCGACGGCCTGCACAAGGGGCGGACCCTGGTCGCCGGCGATGAGGCCGACAAGCCACATGACCGGGCGGCAACTGCAGCGCCGGCCGGGGTACGAAATCGACGTCGAGAAGGTGCTGCGGGCGTGCGCAAAGCACGACGTCGTGGTCGAGATCAACGCCCACCCCTGGCGCCTCGACCTGGATTGGCGCTGGCACCGGGCTGCCCACGAGTTCGGCTGCATGCTGAGCATCAATCCGGACGCGCACTCCATTCCCGAGCTCCCATGCACTGGGGCGTCGCGATGGCCCGCAAGGGAGGCGTCCCTGCCGACCGGATCCTGAACGCGATGACATTGCCGGAAATCACGCGCTATCTCCGCCAGAAGCGGCGCTCGCTCGCCCGCGCCGCCTGATGCCGTCAGCGGAGGATCTCTCACTGGTAGGAAAAGTGGTGGCTGTCGCCTCCGATCGCGGTCACCACTTCAGCAAGCCGTCACGGGATCATATTGTGCTTGTGGAAGGCCATGGTGTTGAAGGGGACGCCCACGCCGGCGCGTTTGTTCGGCACCGCCATCTCGCCCGTCGTCAGCCGCATCTTCCCAATCTGCGGCAGGTTCACCTGATGCCATCCGAGCTATTTGCGACCCTCTCGGATGCCGGATTCTCGGTTGCAGCGGGAGACCTCGGCGAGAACATCACCACCGCCGGCCTGGAGCTCGAACGGATGCCGCTCGGGACGCTGATCGAACTCGGGCCGGCCGCGGTCGTTGAGCTGACCGGCCTCCGGACGCCCTGCGTCCTCATCGACCGCTTCCGAGCCGGCCTTAACCGGCAGGTGTTCTCGTCGGCGGAAACGGGCCCTCCATTCAAATGCGGCGTGCTGGGCGTGGTACGGACCGGCGGGACAGTCGCGGCTGGTGATGCCGCGCGGGTTCGCCTTCCGCCCTCCTCGCTTCGGGCCTTGCCAGCTCTGTAGAAAGGCCGGCCATGCCCCGAAAATCGACCCTGCCTCACCGCCTGCAGCCGATGCTAGCTACGCTGAGCAACGGCCCATTCGACGATCCCAGTTGGGTCTTCGAAGACAAGTTCGACGGCTTCCGGATGGTCTCCGAGATTCGCGGCGGCAAGGTCGCGCTCTACAGCCGCAACGGGAAAATCATCAGCCACTCCTATGTCGAGGTCGCTCAAGCCCTCGAAGGCGTGAAGGGAGATGCCGTGATCGACGGTGAGCTCGTTGCCATCGGCAAGGACGGCGTCTCACATTTCCAACTGCTACAGAATGCACTGAGACACGAAGCCAAGTTGCTATACTGCGTCTTCGATCTCATGTTCGCCGGCGGCGATGACCTCAGGAAGCTTCCCCTGCTCGAACGCAAGAAAAGACTCAAGGCGATCCTGCCACGCAGCGATTTGATCTCGTTCAGCCAACACCGCAGGGCGGACGGCAAGAAGTTCTTTGCAGAGGCTGAGAGGAAGGGCCTCGAAGGCATCATGGCAAAGCGGGCCGACAGTGCGTACGCATCTGGAGGCCGGACGACGGACTGGCTGAAGATCAAGACGACACAGCGGCAGGAGGTCGTGATCGCCGGCTTCACGGCGCCGAGGCGAAGCCGGCCCTTCTTCGGCGCCCTCGTGCTGGCGGTACGCGAAGGCGATGCGTGGCGGTACATCGGCCACGTCGGGACCGGCTTCAGCCACCAAGTTCTCGAGGAGCTTCACGGCAAACTCATGAGGCTCAAGACTGCCAAGTCGCCCTTTGCTGCCAAGGTAAAGGATGAGCAGGTGACGACCTGGGTGCGTCCTGCGTTGGTCGCGGAAGTGAAGTTCGCGGAGTGGACCGGCAAGGGCGAGTTGCGCCAGCCGGTCTATCTCGGCCTGCGCTCCGACAAAAACGCGAAGGACGTCGTTCGCGAAAAGAACTGGTCGCGAAAATAATGCCGCCAATCGAAGCGTGCAGCCTGTTCAGCCGGCGTCACGCTCGGCTGCCGAAGGCCACGGCGGCAGGGTGGCAGCCCGAGAGCCTTGCGTACCGGTCCGAACGACCGCCGGTGAGCAGCGCATGCACCAAGTCTGGCGAGCGCATCATAATGAGCCGGCACCGGATAGCCCTTGTGATCCGCGAACCCGTAGCCGGGGTGTCGCAGGTCGAGCGCCCGCATAACGGCGTCGCGCTCGACTTTCGCGAGGATCGACGCGCCGGCGATGCTGGCGGACTTGGCGTCACCTTTGATGATGGCCTGCTGAGGAATATCAATTTCTTTCAACCGCTTCGCATCGATCAGCAAGTGCTGCGGCGTCAGCCCTAGCCCCCGGACCGCGCGCTGCATGGCCTGGATGCCTGCCCAATAGATGTTGATCGCGTCGATTTCCTCGACCTCAAGGAACGCCACACACCAACTCTCTGCTTTTCCGTGATCTCCTTCGCGAGTTCTTCGCGAGCCGCGGCGTCGAGCTTTTTCGAATGGTCGATTCCGACTATCCGCGTGCCGGGTTTCAGGATCACGGCGCCCGCGGAGACGGGATAGATTCACTGTTGAAGTGCAACGGTTGATCTGAGTTCGGAGAATGCCTCGGCGGGTGTTCTGAAGTCCAGGCATTTGCGCGGGGTGTCGTTGAGGCGCTGAACATGGCGTCTAAGATCGGCCGCTGTGAGAAGATCGAGATCGGTCTTGCGAGGCAGCCAGCGTCGCAGGCGGCCGATCGAGTTTTCCACACCGCCTTTTTGCCATGGGCTATGTGGATCACAGAAGAAGGTCTGGACACCGAGGGTCGTGTGAAGCCGATGGTGCTCAGCGAACTCGTTCCCATTGTCGAAGCTGATGGTTTGGCGCATCGCTCGCGGCAGTTTGCCGAGCTGGCGGGCGATGGCTCGAGCGGTGGGGACGGCCTTTCGATCGGCCGGACGATGAACCAGGCTGAAGCGGCTTTGTCGTTCGTGGAGAACCATCAGCCCCTGGCCGGATCGGGAGAACATCATAAAGTCGGCCTCCCAATGGCCCGCCGTCTGGCGGCTGTCGACCTCAATGGGACGTTCTGTGATCGAGCGCCGCTGTTTGATGAGGCTTGCGGAGCTGCCGCCCCGCCGCCGGCGCCCTCGCATTTTCTTGTGACGTGGCAGCAGACGATACCAGTAATCCTTCTGGGCCGTGCGATGATAGATGAAACGATAGATTGACTCATGGCTGATGATGACGCGACCATGCTTTAGCGCCAGCCGGCCAGCGATCTGCTCCGGCGAATGTCCCATCGCAAGGCTTTTGCGGACGGCTCTTCGCAGGTTTGGCTGGCGCGCCAGTTTGAAGCGACAATCCCATCGCCTCCGTCGCTCGGCCAATTGCTGGGCCCGGACCGGCTCGTAGCCGCCGGCCCAAGCCTTCGTCGGCCTGGAATTGCGCTCCAGTTCCCGACTGATCGTAGAAGGCGCCCTGCCCAGGGCGGCCGCAATTTGGTTTGAGATATACCGCCTGCATGCAGGCGGTATATCTCAACGCGCTCCTCAAGGCTGAGCTGGCCATAACGTCGTCCCATCGCAACAACACCTTAGCAGGTGTTGCACTTGCATCGTGAACCCAAGCGGGCCCCGCGAGAGGGCTCATTCCGGCCTCGTCCACACCTGCCACGGCAAAATGGCCACTTTCCCAGAGAGAGGTCTCGAAGCGAAGCATCTTGCGAAGCCGCTGCCTCTCGGACCGATTTTCGAAGCGGCGTTTATCGATTGCAGCCAGGATGGCACGCGCTCCCGCGCGCCTGTCGGACCGCAAGATCTTCTCCACGCTGGCCTCGAGCTGCCTTTTCTCGACCACATAGCGCTGACGCAATACATCAAGTGCAAACTGGGACATCGTGGCCTTCGTGAGACTGACTGTGGGAGCGTGTCGTTGAAGTTTGTGGCTATTGTCTGAAGCTCACCCTTGCCCCCATCGGCTAAACAGCGCCCTTTCGATAGGCACCCGGCCGGCTCTCATTGAGCTTCGGATATTTTGGCTATCCGGAAAATCGTGTTGAAGCGCCAATCCCGTCTGGGCTCGCCCGCGCGTGGATTTGCGCTCGTCCGCGAACCTTGATCAATCCATTTCGTTGACGCGTGTACCACTTAGTGGTACACTTATAATTCAGTGTAAAGAGGTATCTAGCGATGGATGCGCCAAACCACGACACGAATTTCTTCGAGTGGACTCAGCAACAATCTACTGCTCTCCGCTCTCATCCCCTTGATTGCGACGAACTCGACACTGAGAAGCTGGCGGAAGAGATCGAAGATATGGGATTGGAGCAGATACGTAAAACGTCGAGCTTTCTTGTCCAAATGTTAGTGCATTTGCTCAAGTTACACCTTGAGCCGAGCTCTCCTTCTGCCCAGCACTGGTTTGAAGAGGTGCTGCGATTCCAGGCCGATGCTGTGCTCGCGTTTTCGCCGGGTATCAAGCAACGTCTCGATCTCGAGAAGATATGGAAGCTCGCGAAGAAAGGAGCCACATCGAAGTTGGCGCAGTACAAGGTTCCAGTTCCTGATCTGCCGGAGGAGTGCCCACTTTCTTTAGACGCGATGCTGGACGTCGACTTTGACGCAAATATCGCGCTTCATGCGATTGCCGCGGCAATCACCTCGCCCCCTGGTAACGGGCGATGACGGCAGCCGCGCCAGATATGGCTGCGGTCAAGGCGGCAGCTGTAGCGTTCATGAGAGATAGGATGTCGGAGACGGGAATGAGCCAAACCGAGCTGGCTCGGAAGGCCGGCTGCGAACGCTCTCATATCTCCGAGATGTTGTCCGGACGGCTCGAAAGATTTAGCCTTGATCGCATCAATCGGGTCCTCGCGGTATTTGAGGCCAGCATTCAGGTGAACTACCAACTGATTTTCGCGAGCCAAGGGGCTGTGCCTCCGTCCGTCCGAGGGGTCGGATAGCAGGTCGGCCCTCACCAATACGAGAGGCAATCTCAACATGGTGATCCGAGATTTGCCTTGGGTGGATCCGCGCGTTTCAACACGTTATTCCGGATAGCCGATATTTTTGCGCTGCCACCGACCTTTGAGCGGAACGAACTGATGTCTTCGTCCTTCCGCCATTTTTTCTTGGCTAATCTAACCTCACGAGGCGTTCGCCCTGGCTCGTTCACGGCCGTCGCGTCGGCGTTCCCGGCGCTCGCGCCGCCGCTTGGCACGAACCGCGGGCTGCCGCAGTGGCGGGACGGGCACTTGATCGATAACCGGTAGGGTGATCGCGTTGACTGCCACCCCTTGAATTGGCTCCGGCGTGGGTCGGGCTTCCATAAACCCCTGTCCTTTGGACGTGATCCTCCACCCGCCGCTGATGCGTTCAACCAGCCCTTGCGACCAAATGTCGAGATCCGGGACCCGCGCTGCAAGGCGCCTGGTCCGATCCGCCCAATCGCGACCGCTGGTCGCCAGGATCGCCATGTCCCTCTTGAGGTCCTCCATCACGGCAAACCCGTTCGGATATGCCGCCAGGATCTTGAGGACGGTCACCTGGAAGTTCACGCCCACCCTCCGGATTAGCGCCACATCGTGGGCGCGTGCGAGAGGGCATCGCGACCGACCTGCTTAAGATCCTCCGGAGTAACCTCACCCCTGGTAGCGGCCTCCAGAATTTTCGAGGCGACGTGCGTGCGTGCACCGATCTCGCGCTGCGAGACGCATTCGCAGACTTCATCGAGGACCGCGCGCAAAAGCGCGGTGGTTGCTGGGTCGAACATGAGGTGCCCCCCAAAGGATAATCCTAACCTAGCCGGGTTTCACGGCTTTTGGATTCAGAAATGTTAAGCCATAGAGAAGGCTACGCACTTGGTGACGAGGACGCGAGCTCTGGACCTTGGCGGCTGATCGCCACGTGGTAGCGTAAACGTAGGAACAGCTCTCCCAGCGTTTCGGCTTTCATGACCAGTCCCGGCGGATTATCTGGAGAAGGCCGAGCACTGCAGGAGAGCGGCTGCCACGCACCCAGCCACAGTTCTCGCGTCGACCTCATGACCCTGGCCGACAGCTACACTCCAAGCGAGCTTCGCTTTCGACTTACACCGGCTAGAGGCGATGGCTGTGGACCCATGCGCCACGCCGCAATCACTCAGCGACTGCGGCCGATCTTCGAAGTCGCCGAACCGGTCGCAAGCAAAGTAGCCTGTTCGTCGTGGAGTTGGCCTTCCAAGAAGCAGATCGAGCGCCCCGACTCACGACACGACCGGTGCCGAAGATTCGGCCGACTTTCGCTGGCGAGACGAAGTTGACTTTGATCTCGAGCGTCGGGGCGAATTCACCGGGCCCGAGGGTCGCAGCAAGAGCGGGCGACAGCATCGCGGCTAACATGCCGCCATGGATGAGGCCAGCCGGATTCAAGAACTCCGGCCGAGCCTGCATCTCGACCCTGATCACTTGCTGCTCGGCGTCGAAATCAACGAACTTCCACCCCAGCAGCGTCGCGATCGGCGCTTGAGGAAGCTCTCCTCTCACAATTTTCGCAAAGAATCCACTCCCGTCCATTCAGTCTATCCCAGATTAGCTGATAACAATGGGCGCTAATACGTTGCTCTCCCCCCGGATAAATCGAACACCGCCGCCGTGCTGAACGAGCACTCCTCGCTCGCCAACCAGCAGACGAGCGACGTCGCCTCCTCGATCGCCCCAAACCGTCCGAGCGGAATCTTCGACAGCATGAACTCGATGTGCTGGGGCGTCATCTGATCAAACAGCGGCGTTTTGATCGCCGCCGGCGTGATGCAGTTCACGCGGATGTCGGTCGCAGCCGTTTCCTTGCCTAGCGACTTCGTGAGCGCAATCACCGCCGCCTTAGACGCGCTGTAAGCCGAAGCGTTCGGATTGCCTTCCTTGCCCGCGACCGAGGCGACGTTGACGATGCGACCGTAGCCGCTCTTCTCCATCGCGCGGACAGCGGCGCGGTTGCAGTAGAAAGCTCCGTTGACGTTGACGTCGAAGACCTTGCGCCAATCGCTGCCGGCATAATCTTTCACGGCTGCGTTCGGCCCCGTGATGCCGGCGCTGGCGACCAGGACGTCGAGCCGGCCACCGAGATCATCGATGCTCCGCCGCATGGCCGCGTCGACGGCATCTTCTACGGCGATGTCGAAAGCCTGCGTGTGCGCGGCGCCGACTTCCACCGCTGCGGTGGCGAGGGCGGAGGCATTCAAGTCCCACATGGACACGCGGGCGCCCTCGGCTACCAGACGACGCGCGACGTCGCGGCCGATGCCCGACGCCGCACCGGTAACGACGGCCGTTCGTCCTTCGAATCTTCCGCTATAGATCGTCACGACCGCGGTCCCGCAGCGAGCGACCACTCACGGGTTTGCCGACGTTGCGTTCCGAGACCCTCGATCCCGAGCGTCATGACGTCGCCCGGCTTGAGATAGATCGCAGCGGGCTTCTTGCCCATGCCCACGCCAGGCGGCGTGCCGGTCGCAATGATGTCGCCGGGCATCAGCGTCATGAAGTGGCTGACGTAGCTGACGATCTCGGCGCAGTCAAAGATCATCGTACGGAAGTTACCCGCCTGCATGCGTTGCCCGTTGACGTCCAGCCAGACGTCGAGCGCCTGGGGGTCGGTGATCTCGTCCGTCGTCACGAGCCATGGTCCGACCGGACCAAAGCTGTCGCAGCCCTTGCCCTTGTCCCATGTGCCGCCGCGTTCCATCTGGTACTCGCGCTCGCTCACGTCGTTCACGATGCAGTAGCCAGCCACATGGGCGAGTGCGTCGGCGCGCTCGACGTAGGACGCTCGCGTGCCGATCACGATTCCGAGCTCCACCTCCCAATCGGACTTCTTCGATCCCCTCGGCAGAACGACGTCGTCGTTCGGGCCGCTGAGCGAGGTGATCGCCTTCTGAAAAACGATGGGCTCGGAGGGTAACGGAAGGTTCGCCTCCGCGGCATGGTCGGCGTAGTTGAGCCCGATCGCGATGAATTTTCCGACGCCTGCGATCGGCACGCCAAAACGCGGCGCGCCAGCGACGAGCGGAAGCATGGATGGAGCGATCGCAGCGATCCTTTGTAGCGCTAAACGCGACAGATTGGCCGGGGTGAGGTCGGCGATGACATTCGACAGATCGCGCAGGCGCCCCTGATCGTCGACGAGCCCCGGCTTTTCGGCGCCTGGATTTCCAAAGCGAACCAGCTTCATTGGGTGTTCCTTCGAACGTGCCTAGGAGAATCGCGCCGATACGGTGCCAAGCCCCGCGATGTTGGTCTCGAACGCGTCCCCCGGGTTGACCGCGACCATCGGGCCCAGCGCTCCGGAGAGCACGACATCGCCGGCGCGCAGCGGCCGCTTGCGGCGGGCAAGCTCGCCGGCGAGCCAGGCCATCGCGTTGAGCGGATTGCCGAGACAGGCGGCGCCGGTCCCCTTCGAGACGACCTCGTCCTTCCTCGTCATCTGCATCTGGAGAGCACGTAGATCCAACCCATCCAGCCGGCGGACGGGCCCTCCGAGGACGAAGAGACCCGACGATGCGTTGTCGGCGACGGTATCGACGATTCCGATGTCCCAATTGGTGATGCGGCTGCCGACGATCTCGAGGGCAGGCATCGCGTAGGCCACCGCGCGCAGCACGTCGGCCACCGTAGGTGCTTCGACCTCGACGTCCCGATCAAGAAGGAAAGCCACTTCCGCCTCGATCTTCGGCTGTAGAACACGCTCCGCAGCGACAGGCTCGTCCTCGCCGACGATCATGTCGGCGAAGAGAACTCCGAAATCCGGCCTGTCGACGCCGAGCTGCTTCTGCACGGCGCGCGAAGTCAGCCCGATCTTGCTTCCGACCACGCGCCGGCCTTCCTTCTCCCAATGCGCGGTGTTCTCCTGCTGGATGGCATAGGCCCCATCGACGTCGAGGTCCGCCAACTGCGGCCGGATAGGCGCGATCGGCCTGCCCGCGTAAGCGGCGCGGATCTGAGCGGCGAGTTCGCTGTGCTTGGCTTGCTGGTTCATCTGAAGGATCCTTATTTGCCGGTTCGCAGGAATTCGATGTGCAGCCGGTTGAACTGCTCGGCGTCCTCGAACTGGGGCCAGTGGCCACAGCGGTTCATGACCACGAATTTCGAGCCCGGAATCATGTCCGCGATCTGCTTCCCCTCCTCGGGCGTCGCCGTCGGATCATGCGAGGTCCACACGACCATGGTCGGCGCCTTGATCGACCGGTATTGGTCGGCGGTGATCATGTTGGGCCGACGGATTTCCATCTCCTGCAGGCACATGATGCGCTTCATCGTGTCGGAGAATCCCGGCTGCGCGTAGATTGCGCGGCGGGTCTCGATCAGATCGTCCGAGACCATGCTCTTGTCGCACATCAGGAATTCGAGACGCGCCTTGATCCGTTCCCAAGAGGGATCGGACGCAGCTTCGTTGGACAGCTTCTTCAGCCGCTCCATCACCTGGGGGTGAGCTGTCCAGCCGCCGGCAGTGTTGAGGACAAGCTTCTCCACCGCAGTGGGACGATGCACGGCCAGATAGGTCGCGACCCAACCGCCCAACGATTCACCGCTGATCATCGCTTTGTCCCTGCCGAGCGTCTTGAGGACGGCGAGCACATGGTTGGCGTAGTCCCTGACCTGGTAGTCGATCGCCGGCTTATCGGTCCATCCGTGGCCCAACATGTCGATGGCCACGAACCAGAAGTGGTCGGCGTGCGGACCGAAGTTTCTGGAATATGCCTCGGCATGGCCGCCGACCCCGTGCAGCGCCAGGACGAGCGGCTTGGACGGATCGCCCGATTCGACGCAGCGGGTCCGGATACCGTCGGCCTCGATGTAGTGCTGTCTGAAGGAAACGCCCCTTAGATCGGCCCAGACGCTGGAAAAGTTCTCTGGTCTTGTGTCGCTCATAGTTGAATCTCGTTCGTTGGCGTGTCAGGCGAAAAGCGGCGTACCGCTGGGTTTCGACGGAGAGGATGGTTTCTGCCGCGGGATCGCCGAGAGGTCCGGAAGATCCAGGACCGTCCGGATGGCTGCACTGAGCCGGTCGAGCGCCGCGCTTGTGTCGGACGTCCCCTCCATGTCGCGCCAGGCGACCACGCCATCCGGGCGAACAAGCAGAACTCCGGCTTCCTCGATCTCGCGAATGCGTTGCCACTCGCAATAGAGGTCCTGCACCTCTGGCGAGCCCGTCACCACGACCCGGAGGAAGGGCAGATCGAGGCGCAGCGCCGCTTCCTTCCACGCCGCGCCGGCGAGGCCGGTCACAACGGTGAATAGGCCCTTCCCGGTCACGTCGAGGGTCGACACGCGCACGCCGTCACGATTGACGAGCCACGCATGCGGGATCTTGGCACCCGGGCGCGACGTCGGCTGGTTATAGAGACCGCGATCTCGCCGCCACTCCTCCGGCTTGGCACCGACGTCGGGGATCACGGCCGAGGATTCGTACCGCTGGTTCATCTCGGTGCCCTGGGCATTGAACTCCGTTTGCTTCAGGTCCAGCGCTGCTTGCGCCGCCTTCCGGGCGGCCACGCCATCCGGCCCCGGATCGCGGAAGCGAGCGATGCCGGCAGCGACCGGGTTCTCCGCGCCCGGCACTCTGAAGCATGCGTTCAGCGGGGCGTAATCGAGCCGGGACTGGTTCGCCCGCAGCACGATCTGCTTTCCGACCGGCGCGCGCTCCTGCGAGTAGCTTTCCAGCAGCTTCGGACCGGCCCAGCCCTTCACCGAGTAGGCGAGCTTCCAACCGAGGTTGTGGGCGTCCTGGACGCAGGTGTTGTTGCCCAATCCGCTCGACGGCGGGTGCCGGTGCACCGCATCGCCGCCGCAGTGCACCCTGCCCTTCGAATACTGGGTCAGGTAGGCCTGGTTCACGTACCAGATCGATGTCCGCACGATGTCGATGTCGACGGACGGGTCGCCGATCAGAACCTTGATCTTCGGAATGATGGCTTCCGGTGAGAGGTCCGGCTCGCCCTTGCTGATGTCGAAGCCCCAACCGGCGATCCACTGGGTCCACGGATGCACGGCTCGCAGCAGACCCATTCCGATCTCGCCGAAGCTCGCATCCGGCGTCACGATCCAGTTTAGGATGCTCGGCCGGTGTTTGCTATATTTGGTCAGGTCACAGTTGAAGACGGTGTAGACGGTGCCTGCGCGCGCCATCTGGCCTTCGATCGGCAGGCCCAGATGGTCCACCACCATCGAGCGCGCGCCGTCCGCGCCGACCATGTACCGCGCGCGGACGGTGTACTCTCGCCCGTCGAGGCGATCGCGCAGCGTGGCCGTCACGCCGTCCGTATCCTGCTCATGCCGGACGTACTCGGTGTTGAACGCGAAGGTCGCGCCCTTCTCGGCCGCCTTCTGGAACAGAATTGGCTCGAGCAGCGGTTGGATGATGTCGACCATGCCGCAGGGACTCGCGCGCAGATAATCGCCACGGCGATCGTCGCCGGTCCCCCACGTCCGCATCCGGATCAGCTCGGAGCCAGCCAGGCTGGTCGTGAACGTCGTGTCGCCCATGAGCTCCCAGGGACTCGCGTACCGGGCCACGTCTTCCGCGATCCCAAGATCGCGGAAGACCTCGTTGGCGCGCTGGTTCGTGATGTGGGCGCGCGGGCTGTCGGCCATCCAGTTGCCGCGCGATACGATGTGACTGCGAACGCCGCAATTGGCGAGCGCCAGGGCGGTGGTTGAACCCGTGGGGCCGGCGCCGATGATGAGTACGTCCGTCTCGTATGCCATTTTCCTGCTCCGCGATGCTTCCGCATTCGCGCGGGGTTAGTCGATCAATGAGCGCCGTCGGCCTGCTTGGCCGCCATCATCGCCATGCCGGCGATCCAGCCCGGAATCGCCTCATAGAATTCCTGATCCATCTTGAAGTGGCCACCTGTCGAAAAGGCCCCGAAGGCGGCGACCCATGCGAGGACCTCGTTGGCGCCGCGACCTGCGACTTCGCGGACCCTGCCGGTATCGAGCGCGTCGGCGCGCCAGATCTGGCCGCTGCGAAGGATTTCCATGAACTCCGCGTCCCACACGGGATTGAGCGGCTGGCACGGCCCTTTGCCCGCCTCGGCGAGAACACCCGCCTCCAGCACGCGCTTCTCGCGGGCTTCCTTGGCCTCGGCCGTGGGATTCCGGCCGTTGATCAGGCGTTCACGGATTTCGGGCGGCGCATCCTTGATCGACGGCAATGGTGGATCGTGCGAGAGCCCACCTGAGGCGGCAAACAGCACCCGCTTGCCGGACCGCATCGCGAAGCGGCCAACGGATTCGCCGAGCTGGCGAGCCCGGCGATAAGTCGGGACCGGCGGAGCGGCAGCGTTCACGAAGATCGGCAAGATCGGGATGGACTTGAAATCTCCAAGCATCGCCTCCCACAACTGGACGAAGCCGTGATCGACCGGCATTCGGTAGGACACCGCCACATCGAAATCGTCGGCCCGCAAATGGTCGATGAGTTCGAGCGCGGTCTTTTCCGGAACGTCCAGCGGGCCCGTCCCGCCTCCCCAGTCGCCCAGGGAGACGGCTCCGGCTCCGACGCAGAACGAGGGCATCAGGTCGTAGAAGAAGCCATTGAAGTGATCGGGCGCGAACTGAATGATGTAATCAGGCGCGAATTCCTTCACGAAGCTTCCGAGACGCCCGAACGCGGTTCGGACACGTTGCTCGGTCTCATTGCTGGCAGGCCCCTTGTACATCAGAGGAGTATGAGAAGCGCAGGCGATGGCGACTGACATGGGCGAATTCCTTCGATCGTCGAGTTGAGTTGTCGAACGACGGCTGCGGCAGGCTACTTCTTCACCAGCGGGCATGGACTTTCAGAAAGCGGGCGGTTGAGGGACTCACCTGGCAGCGTCTGCACGACGTTGTAGAGATCCCAAGCGCCCTTGTTCTCCCCGGGCTTCTTCACCTGGAGCAGGTACATGTCGTGGATCATCTTGCGATCTGAGCGGATGTAGCCGTCGGCCGCGAAGAAATCGTGCACCCGCTCTTTCTCCATTTGCTTCATCACCGTCGGTGCATCGTCAGTGCCCGTCGCCTTGACTGCCTTCAGGTAGTGCGCGACGGACGAGTAGACGCCGGCTTGGAAGCCGGTCGGCATTTGGTTCGCCTTCGCGAAGAATTTCTCGGCCCAGGCGCGCGTTTCGGGCGTCCGGTCCCAATAGAACGGGGAGACTTCGTAGGCGTCATGCGCGATCTTCAGGCCCACCGCGTGCACGTCCGTCAGCACCGATTGCAGCGGCACGATCTTCGCTTTTGCGCTCAGCCCAAATTCATCGGCCTGCTTCAGCGCTGTCACGGTATCGCCGCTGGAAGCCGCGATCGCAATGACGTTGGCGCCGGCACTGGAGGCGGTCAGCAGAAAGGATGCAAAGTCGGACGTGTTCGGCGGAAACACGGAGTTGCCCACCACCTGGCCGCCGTTGAGCTTGACTTGCTCAGACGTATCGCGCGTCAGGGCATTGCCGTACGCCTGATCGACAGTCAGGAAGTACCACTTGGTTCCACCTGCGTCGATCACGGACTTGGCTGCGCCCTTTGCGAGGTTGTAGGTATCGACCGTCCACTGCACCGTGAGCGGCGAGCAGGCCTTGCCGCTGAAGTCCGACGACGTCGATCCCGACAGCAGCATGATCTTGCCCTTCTGCGCGGCCAGGTTCTGCACGGCGAAGCCGATCGGCGAGCCCTGCATGTCCGCAACGGCATCGACGCCTTCCACGTCGAACCACCGGCCGGCGATCTGGGATCCGATGTCGGGCTTGCCGGAATGGTCGGCCGAGATCACTTCGACGTTCAGGCCGGCGCCAAAGTCTTCGGCGGCCATCTGGGCGGCGACGACCGAGCCCTTGCCGTTCGCCATGGATGTCGGACCGGCGATGTCGGTCAGAACGCCGATCTTGACCTTGCCATCGCTGAGGTTCGGAGTGCCTCCGGCGCTCTGCGCCTCCGCCGGTGCGGCCAAGGCCAGACATACGGCCGCGGACAAATAAAAGCTTGAATGAACCATCGTTTCCTCCCCCTCGCCGCCTGTTTGGGCGTGCGGACGATGGATTGCCGCCGATTGAACTATGATTCCATCTGAGTCTGTGAAATGTTCGCAATGCGAACACGTTCGGAGGCGATCATGCACCGCAACGTCAGGGCCCTTTCCCGAGGGTTGGCCCTGATCAATGAGCTCAATGCGAGCGGGCCATCTAACGTCGTGCAGCTCGCGAAGAGGACCGGCCTCAACCGGACAACCTGCTACCGTTTGCTCGATACGCTTCGCGAAGACGGCTATGTAACGTTTGACGAAACGAACGCTTTGTTTAGTTTGACGCCCCAGGTGCGCACCCTCAGCGAAGGCGTTTCTTCACGCGACCTGTCGAGCCAGGCAGCGCTGCCGGCCATGTTCGCCCTGCTCGACGAGGTTTCGTGGCCAAGCGACTTCGGGGTCTTCGAACTTGGCTCGGTCCTTATCCGGGAGAGCACGCATCCCTTCAGCCCCTTCTCCGTCCATCGCTCTATGGTCGGACGGAGGAGATCCTTGGTTAGGAGCGCCCTGGGCAAGGCCATCCTGGCCGCCTCGACGCCTGCGCTGCGCCGGGAGATGCTCGAGCTGACGGCCTCACTTGTCCAGGAAGACGCAGGCCTGGCGAAAGATCGTCGCTTCGTCAACGAAATCCTGTGGCAGACGAAGGAGGATGGATACGCCTCATCGGTCGGTGGATCAGAGGCGGGCATCAGCGCCATAGCGCTCGCCATCCACGGCGGTGGTCCCGTGCTCGGCAGCATCAATCTGATCTTCTTCTCGTCGTCGATGACGCCCGAAGTCGCCGCGAAGAAATACCTGCCCAGCATGAAGGTCGCAGTCAAAGAAATCGAGAGACGATGGTCTGCGGCAAACAAAGCCCGGGGGAAGCCGCCATAGCAGCGCCAACAGCAAATGTCATTCGGCGGGCCGATTGACCCCTTATCGGCGCTGCAGGTTAGCAAGCCGATTGACAATACGGTCGGCTTCGCTGCAGCTGCTGCTGCTGCTGCTGCTGCTGCTGCTGCTGCCGCTACGGCGCCGGACGCCCTGAACCGCAGGAACCGACCCCGCGCTTCCAGAGCGATGGGATGTCCTCTCTGCTTACTTTGCCGCGCGCCCGGCCGAGACCCAGCTGTCGAATTGTGCCTTGTGCGCACCGACCCATTCATCGGCCATCTTGGTGATGTTGGCGTTGCTGGCGCCATTCTTGTTGATATTGAACTCCCAGTGCGACCAGTCCTCGAGCGGGAATTTGACGTTCTCGACGAGCGCCCTCACGGCAGGGTTGGCGACGACGAACTTCTTGTTCGCGACGGCGCCCCAATTCCAGGAGGCCATGGCCATACGGCAGGGATCGGCCCCGCCGGCGCAGCCCTTCACGCCCGTGACCAGCGCCGAACCCTTGTTCGGGACGGAGGGCGGCAGCGCGTCTTCCGGTGTGGGCAACCAGACGACGTCCTTGCCAGGAACGAGCGCATTGTTCACCCAGGACGGGCTCCAGGCGTAGAAGAAGGCCGGTTCGCCGCGCTTCACGCGGGCCACGGCCTCGACCATCAACGGCTCGTACTTGCCGCGGATCGACTTCACGTTGTCCTTTAAGCCGAACTTGTCGAGTTGAAAGTCGACGACATCGCCGCAGCTGATGACCAACGCCAACACGAAATCCGGCAGTCTTGATCCGCTTTTCCACCCGGCGGCGCACTGCGAGCTCCAGAGGACCTGAACGACTCCGAACTCTCGGCATCGGAGAAGCTGGTCGTCCTGTCATAGGGCGTCCGATTTGTTCGGCGTCGAGTCCTGCCTGCGCTGCGCGAAATACCGGGCATGGGCCACCATCCGGCTCGCCCTGATCAACGACTTCGCGCAGCCCAGACGAGGGCTGAAGCCGTTCAGGGGACCATACCGCAATCAAACATCTTGTTGGCGATGGGGGCCGCGATCTTGTTAATGAACTTGACTCGCAACGGGGGATGACCTCTCAAGAACGCAACCGCGGCTGTAACAATCTCAGCCGGCGGCCCCCCCTTCTTTGCCTTCAGATCCTCGCAGCTGGATGATTTGTAGTTTTCGACGACCATTCCTGCAACCATATCTAACATAAGTCCGTCTGGAGGCACTTCTGGCGGCGGCGTTTGGGCCGTTGCTTGGACGGTGGATATGATCAATATCATGGCCGCAGCGGTGAAACCTTTCATTCTCATCTCCTATGCTTACGTGCCCCGTCGTCCGACAGGATTTTCCTTGCCGCGTATCAATTCGCCGAAAAAGCAGCAGTCTCGCGCTGATCGCTCCGTCGCGATCACAGATCTTTGTCAAAGATGCACAACACGACGACTGCGACTGCCGGCAGACCACTCATCGACTTTTCATGAAGAAAATACCAATCAGCGCTTCCGCATCTGGGGCGATGCGTGAGCCTCAGCGCGCGCGTCGAAGACAGCGCGACACTGGGGGCTGAGCTGATCGTGCCGAGACGCCATACAGTCCGTAATTTTGGCTCGATCCGGAAACGTAGGCAGCGCAAAGGCGCATGGCGTCGCCCATACATGCCTGCCGCTGCTCAGTCTCGTTCGGCCCGGACTGTGCGAGCGCTGGCATAGCTGTCGCCGCTAGCAGTATAAGGGCAAGTTGCGTCTTCATTGGATAGGGTTCCTTTCAAGCCTGGCACGTGGATTCAGCGGTCGCGCGACCGGCTGCTTGATCCGAAACCAGGCAACGTAAAGCGCGGGGAGAAACAAGAGCGTCAGCAGGGTGCCAACGATGATGCCGCCCATCATGGCGTACGCCATTGGCCCCCAGAACACCTCCCGTGCAATCGGGATGAGTGCGAGGCTCGCGGCCGCCGCCGTCAACAAGATTGGACGCATGCGATGCTCTGCCGCCTCCACAACAGCATCCCACGGCGGTCGACCGTCTCGCTTCAAGTCCTCGATCTGGACGATCAGTATTACCGAGTTGCGGATGAGAATTCCAATCAGCGCGAGCACTCCGAGGATGGCGACGAATCCCAGAGGCGCGCCACTCGGAAGCAAAGCTGCAACAACTCCGATGAGAGCAAGCGGCGCAACTGCGAATACCAGGAATAGGCGTTGAAAGCTCTGCAACTGGATCATCAGAATAGTTGCCATGATAAACAACATCAGCGGAACAACCGCCGCGATTGGCGCCTGGCTCTTTGCGCTCTCCTCGACGCTTCCGCCTACCGCGACAGAGTAACCCGCGGGCAATTCTCTGGTGAATTCCGCGACCTGCGGTGCCAACCGATCCACCACCGTCTTGGGCTGCACGGCATCAACGATGCTGGCCTTCAGCGTGATGGTCGGGAGCCGGGACCTGCGCCATATCGTCGGCTGCTCGATCTCGTAGCGAAGTATAGCTACGGCAGCGAGCGGCACTGACTGGCCGCCTGCGCCGGCCAATTGCAGGTCGCGCAGAGTCTCGATTGATCCGCGTTCCGCCGCAGTTGCCCGCCCCAAGACCTTGACCAGATAGATATCGTCCCTCACCTGCGTTACCGACGTTCCGTCCAGAACGCCGTTCAAGGTGGTCGCGATGTCTTCAGAGGTCACGCCAAGCTGGCGGGCTTTGTCCTGGATCACATCGACCTTGACCACCCGCGCGGGCTCCATCCAGTCGAATACGACGTTGCCCAGATGCGGGTCGCCCCGCACGATCCCGGCCAAGCGTTGGGATAGATCCCGCACCTTGGCAATATCCGGTCCGCTGACGCGATATTGGACGGGTCGCCCGACCGGCGGTCCTACTTCTAACAGTTTGACAAAAGTGTCGGTCCCGGGAAACGTCCTCTTGAGGTAGGATTCCAGCTCCGCCTTCACACGATCGCGCACCTTCATGCCACCCTTGGTCACGATCACGATCTGACCGAACGAGATATTTGCCGTTTGTACGTCGAACGATAAAACAAAGCGCGGAGCGCCCGTTCCAATATAGGTTGACCAGTGATCGATCCCGCTATTTCCCTTCAACACGTCCTGCTCGAATCGAGCGATCTGCGCATTGGTTTCCGCGATGGAGCTGTTCTGCCGCAGGTTCCAGTCGACAATCAGCTCGTCGCGGTCCGACGACGGAAAGAACTGCTGTTGCACGAATCTCATGCCGAAGACCGCAAGGGCGAATGCTGTGAAGGTCACCATGATCGTGACCCAGCGGTGATGCATGCAGACTGCAAGAATGCGCAAGAACGCCGTGGTCAGCCGTCCCCGCTTCTCGTGATGGCGCTGCATCGTCTTCGGCAGGATGGTCACTCCGAGCAGCGGCGTGAACAGGACCGCGACGACCCACGATACCAGCAGGGAGACTGCAATCACGACGAATAGTGTGAAGGTGAACTCACCGGCATTGCTGCTGTTCAACCCTATAGGGATGAAGCCGGCCACCGTGACGAGCGTGCCCGTCAACATCGGAAAAGCGGTTGATGTATAGACGTAAGTTGCAGCCTTCTGTAGCGGCTCGCCGATCTCCAGTCGGGCGACCATCATTTCTACGGCAATCATGGCATCGTCGACGAGAAGGCCGAGCGCAATGATCAACGCACCAAGCGAAATGCGCTGCAGCGAGATTCCGGCATATTGCATGACGACGAAGGTGATCGCGAGCACCAGCGGAATGGAAATAGCAACGACGAGACCAGCCCGAAAACCAAGGCTGATGAAGCTGATCGCAAGCACGATGACGACCGCTTCGAACAGCGCTTCGGTGAATCCCGATACCGCGTGTTCCACGACGACCGGCTGGTCGGACACAAGATTCACCCCCACCCCGATCGGAAGGTCGGCGATCACCTTCGCCATCTCCCCCTTCAGGGCATCCCCGAATTTCAGCAGGTTCGCGCCGGTCTTCATGCCGATGGCGACTGCAATAGCAGGTTGGCCATTGAAGCGGAAAAGGGTCGCGGGGGGATCGACATAGCCGCGCGTTATCGTAGCTACGTCCGCAAGAGGGAAAAAGCGATCGTTGACCCTCAGATTGATCGCCTTCAGGCTTGCTTCTGACGTGAACTGACCGTTCACGCGCACGCTGACACGCTCCGGTCCCGCCTGGAGAACCCCCGACGGGGTCACGGCGTTCTGTGCTTGGAGGGAGGCGATGATCGAACGACTGTCGAGGCCGAGCGCGGCGATCTTCCGCGTGGAGAATTCCAGGTAGATGACCTCATCCTGCGCACCGAGAATATCGACCTTTCCGACATTCGGCACAGTCAATAGCTGGGCGCGGACCTCCTCTACCCGATCGCGCAACTGCCGCTGGTTCAAACCATCGCTCGTGAAGGCGTAGATGTTGCCGAAGACATCTCCGAAACGGTCATTGAAGCCCGGCCCGATCACGCCTTGCGGGAAATCGCCCTTGATGTCGGCGATCATGTTTCGTACCCGCGTCCAGGTCGGGGCTACATCGCCGGCCTTCGTCGTATCTCGCAGATTGACGAAGACAGTGGTCTGACCGGCGACCGTGAGGCTCCGGGTGAAATCCAGAGACTCCAACTCTTCGAGCTTCTTCTCAATGCGATCGGTGACCTGGCGCGTGACCTCCTCGGCGGAGGCCCCTGGCCACTGCGCCTGGATCACCATGGTCTTGATGTTGAAAGCGGGATCTTCCTCGCGTCCTAACTGAAGATAGGAGAACAGACCCGCGACCATGAACGCGATCATGAAGAACCAGACCAGCGAACGGCGTGCGAGCGCCCAGTCGGAAAGGTTGAATGACTTCATGGCCTCGCTCCCTGTTCGATCCGGACTTGCTGCCCCTCCTTGAGACTGTGAATGCCAGCGGTCACCACGCGAGCGCCGGGGTCTAGACCCTTCGTCACGCGCGCACCTTTCTCATCCGACACGATCTCGATCCTGCGCAGGGAAACGGTGCCGGCGGGAAGATTGACGATCCAGATAAAGGTCCCATCGTCCTTGCTAAGGACCGCTGACGCAGGCACCCGCAGGATCGGATGCTGGTCGCCGGCAACCGTGGCCGTTACCGTGGTCCCCAACCGGAACGTCTCAGGCGGATCGTTTAGAGTGATGCGGACGCGACGGGTTCGCGTCACGGCATCGGCCTGCGGCGCGATCTCGCGTATCTGGCCCTCGGTCCGAATCGAGGGATCGAGCTGCAAACTGACAGTGAACGGCAGACCCACCTGCAACGTCACGGGAAAGTCGGCGCCAATGTCGACAACCGCCTCTCGGACGTCGGGCCTCGCGACAGTGACGACGCTCTGGCCAGGGGACACAACCTGACCGACCTCGGCGCCGACGGCCGTGACGATACCGGCAAAGTCCGGCTTGAGCTGCGCATAGCCAAGCTGCTCCTGCGCCTTCGCAAGGTTGGCTTGGGCGCGGGCAACAGACGCTTGCGCGGAGGCGCGAGCCTGTTCGGCGCTATCCAACGTCGCCTTGGTTGTGGCGTCTGTCACGATTAGCGTGCGCTGCCTTTCTTCTGTTGCGCTTGCGTTTGTGAGTTGGGCCTGGCTCCTGGACACCTCCGCCGTGGCGGAGCGCACGGCAAGCTCCAGCGCGGTCGGATCGATCACGGCAAGGATCTGCCCTTTCTTGACGAGGTCGCCGACGTTTACTTGCCGCGCGATGAGGCGTCCCAGCACGCGAAAGCCAAGGTCCGCCTTGAATTGCGGTTGCACCGTCCCGACGGCCGCGATGTCACCCGATCGCATCGGCTCGACAACAGTCGACAGAACCGGGCGCACGGGTTCTCGCACCACATTCGCCTCTTTGCATCCGGCGGTAATAGCCGCCGAGGCGAACACGAGGACAACCATGATCCGGCGTTTCATCATTTGGCGGTCTCATCGTATGTCACGGACTGCCCGATGCTGAGCAACTTGCCTCCGTCGACGACCACCCGCTCTCCGGCTTGCAATCCGCTCTTGATGACGACAAATCCGCTCTCGTAACCGTCGACCATCACAGGTCGTAGCGAGACGGTCCTGGCAGGCTCGACGACCCAGACCGCGGGCTCGGACCCCATAGCCGTCAAGGCACTCCATGGCACGGTGATTTGCCCGGCGGACTTCCACCGGGCGGTACCCGCCACAGCGCTGCCAAGCGTCATGGCTCGTGGCGGATCGGCAACGGCGACCTTGACCCGCACCGTGGCATTCTTCGGATCTATGGTAGGTGACACCTCGCGCACACGGCCCGACGCCTTGATGGTTCGATCCGAGACCAGCGTCAGCTCTATTTTGTCGTCCTCTGGCTGCCGGAAGAAAATGGACTCGTAGACATCGAATACGGCATCGCGATCGCCGTCTTGCGCCAAGCCGAATGCCGGTTGCGCCGCCTGCACTACTTGGCCCACTTCGATATTGCGCGCGATAATGACGCCGGAAGCGCCAGCACGCAGCTCGGTGTAGTCAAGCGCATCTTTCGATGTGCCGAGCTGCGCTCTTGCGGCTTCGAGCGAACCTTCCGCGCTCCGCAATCCTTCCTGCGCCTGGTCAAAGGCCACACGGGTGGTGAAACCCTTGGCAAGCAGCGTCTGCTGCCGCTCATAGGTGGCAGTCGCGACCCGCAGTTGCGACTCCGCAGCGGCCACCGCAGCCGTGGCCGCATCGAGATCGGCCTGCTGTTCGGTCGGATCCAGCTTTGCCAGCACGTCCCCCTTATCGACGTGGGCACCGACATCGACCGTTCGGGCGACGACCCGGCCACTCACGCGAAACGCCAGGTCGGCGCTGACACGCGCCTGAATATCGCCTGTCAATGTCACCGACGTCTCCCGGTCCTCTGGCGCGACCGTGTCGGTGAGCACAAATAGCGGCGGCTTGCTCGAGGCCACTCGATCTTCACACCCGTCGAGCACGGTAAGGGCCAGGAGTGCGCACGACAGCGGCTTCGTGACGCGGGCCCTGGCAGCGGCTTTGGTCCCTCGAAAGGAACGGGGCCAAATACTGGATTTCATGACAGCTTCCGTGACGTAGGCAGCGGCGGCTTCCGGCCACAACAGCACTGCGACTTTATTCAACATAGTCACTTTGACGATTTAGTCAATACCAGATCAGCTGAGCTCCGGCATAGAGCCCGCCCCGCGTGCCAAACTCCGAACCTTCGAAGCTGCTCGCTGATGTCGCGGGATGATTTAGAGAGAATGCCTGCGGCCAGGAATGCGGGACAAACCGGCGCTCCGTCTGCTGGACCAGTGGAGCTCGATCGAACGCGAGTTCCGCCTATCCCGGCGCCCTCAATTTGCGCCGCTCGCAGAGATGCCCCAGCTCACGGCGTTTCGAGGGAATATAGAATCGCGCGACCGGCGCGGCCCGCTCGAACATGATCAAGAGCCTCCGCCGCCTCTTCAAAGGGCTTGCGTAGCCCTATGGGAAGATTGACATGTCCGAGCCGAACGAGTTCTTCCAGTTCGGACAGCGCCGCACCTTCTGGGCGGAAGAGCGTCCAAGCATAGTGCTTGGTGCCGTTGGGCAGAGCATTGCCGCGGCGCTTCTTCTCGGAAAATGTCTTCAGCGCGCCATGCAGCCAGCCAAGTTCATCGAAATTGCGGAGCATGGGATGGACTGTGGTCGCGTGGCCAAGAGCTCCTTGACGCAGGCAGGCGACCAGAGACAAATCATCCTCCCAGCTCGCAAAATTAAGGGTGGCATCGAACGTGCGAGTTAGCGCGGCAAACGGGCTGTTCGTACAGTCGACGACCTCGGCAGCCCCGGCGTCCAGGCAAGCAGCAGAACTGGAAGGCCATGTGATCGCGGTCACCCTGGCACCCCAAGCGGACAGCATCTGCAATGCCAGCGTTCCCAGTCCCCCCGCGGCGCCGTGCACCAGGACGCGCTTTCCACGTGCGTTTTGCCGAGTGAGCCCCGCGCCGCGTACCGCCAGCCACATGGTGACAAAACAGTACGGAATGGCCGCCAGCAGCTGAAGATCTTGCCCCTCCGGCGCCGGAATCGCGTGCGCTGCCTTAGTTAGCACGTGACTGGCATGAGTGCCTTCGATCGAGGTGGGCTTCACGCCATACACAACGTCTCCGATCTTGAACGTCCGTACCGACGTGCCAACCGCGATGACAGTCCCCGCGAAATCGTTGCCGAGCACCATCGGGAACTTGGCGGCTCCGAGCAGCGACAATAGCCGCCGGCCGTAACCTTCGGCACGCCTCACATCGATAGGATTGACCGATGCCGCCTGCACTGCGACCTCGATCTCGTCCGCACGCGGCTTTTTCCGGGAGATCCGGCGAATCTCAATCGCACCCTTGGCTGTGGGACCAAGGCACGCCACTATGGTATTTTCGGACATCGTGATCTCGGTTCGTCCTGCAAGCTTCATTGGTCAGTCGGTTCGAAGAAGGCAAGCATTCGATCATTCGAACACATGTGACTTGAAAGCATAGCGTTCGAGCGCCGCCTGCAGCGGCTTTGCTGCTCCCTCCGTCCTAATCCGGAAGATTTCGGTGCCGTGTACGTCACGGTCCGGTGTGATACCAGCGACGGTCATGGCGTTCTTTTGCGCCTCCAATCTGATCACAGCTTCGATCTCAAGCCGCTGCAGTGCAGGCTTGAATACTTTGCCCACGCTGGTCAGAGGCATTGCCATCCTGATCTTCACCTGCTTTGGCAGCGCCGCGCGCTCGGGAATTTGCGCGGCGGCAAATTCCAACAGCTCTTGCTCGGTAACGGCCATGCCGGCCCTGGGCTGCACATAGGCGACCGGGACTTCGCCCGCGTGGGCGTCGGGGCAGCCTACCGCGGCGGCAATGGCGACTGCTGGATGCTTGTGCAAGGCCTCTTCGATCAATTTCGGATCGATGTTGTGTCCACCTCTGATGATCAATTCCTTGCGGCGTCCGGCGAGCCAGAAATATCCGTCGGAATCCTGTCGTCCCAGATCACCGGTGTTGAGCCAGTTTTCGCCCTCAATATCGATCCAGAGGTCCTCGTTGTGTCGTGTGTCGAGATAGCCTCGGAATACGTTGGGCCCCCGGATTACAAGCGTCCCGATCTCGTCAATGTCAGCCATCCGCAGGAACAGCCCCGTGCTGTCGAGCATCACGGCGCGCATCTGTTGATAGGGAAAACGCAGCCCGATCGAGCCCGCACGGCGATCGCCCTCCAGCGGATTCACGGACGAGATACAAGTGCCCTCCGTGAGCCCGTATCCCTCGGCGATCCTGACTCCGGTCCTGGATTCGAACTGTTCGATCAATTTGGCGGGCATGGGGGCCGCGCCGCACAGTGCAAATTCCAAGCTGGATAGATCGTTCCCGGCAATAGGAACCTCGAGCAGCGCGGAATAGATCGTGGGTACGCCGGAGAACGCCGAGATGCGATAGTGCGAGACGATCTCCCAGAACCGGGCGATCAAGCCCTTGCTGCGATATCCCTCAGGCGTTCCGAGCACGACGTGGTCACCATTCATCCACGGCAATAGCCCGGTCACAAGCTGTGCGTTGACGTGAAATAGCGGCAGGCCGCAGAAAAACGTCCGCTGACGTTCGCTGTCTCCCAGAACTACGGCGGCGGCCCAGGCATCGAACACCTCGTTGCCATGTGTACGAACTGCGATCTTCGGCAGACCCGTGGTCCCTCCGGTGCAGAAGTAGGACGAGACCGATTCAGCTGAGATGCCACGTGGCGCGACGAGATGATCGGCCGGCTGGGCCATCATCGCCACACGAAAATCAAGGATTTCGAAGCCGGCCCCCGGTGGGTTGATCACTTGCGCAGGCCTGATCGCGTTTCCCGCGTAGACTGCCAAATTGACCAGGGCGACGGCTTGGAGTTCGGGCAGGCCTAGGAGATGCGGTACGAGCTTCTCCCACAACTCAACGCCCGGTGTCGGCGCCAGCGTCACAAGCACCCTCACCCGCGCAGCGCGTAGGAGTTCTACAATGTGGGCGGCCTCAAGCAGCGGATTGACTGCGAGCACTACACCGGCGGTTTCGCCGCCCCAAATCGTGAAATGAGTCTCGGGTAGGTTCGGCAGAACAAAGGCGACCGGATGATCTGCGTCGACCCCAAGAACATGCAAGGTATTGGCCGCACGGATCACATCGGCCAGGAGCTCGGCGTACGTCCAAGTGACCGGGCGATCATAGGTTTCGGCCGTAAGAAAGAATGACAATGCCTTTGCATCAGGCGTACGTCTCGCGGTTGCCGCGATGGCCTCGAATGTCGTCTGCGGCAAAGCCCGATCCGAGAACGGCGTTGCCTCGACAAGTCGGATATCGGCAATGCTTCTGATGGACATGGTTCCTGTATTCCTTTGACGACAGTGCGAGGTGTTCAGAGTGAGATCGCAGCGGATTCAGCGCTGCCATTGACGACCTGGCTTGGACAGGGTCCCCTTCAGCGCGATCATTCGCTGTAAGCGCGCCTTGTCCTTCACGGCCATCTTGAGGAGAGTCCAAAGTCGTTTCGGTGTGAGGCGCGCGTCGATAAAATCGTTGGGCAGATCCGGCCCCCACTGGTAGAGGCCCTCGCGATCCATAAAATGATAGCCCGTCGGCTGCGCCGCATCGAAGAGATCGCCATCGGCATAGTGTTCGTGCTTCTGGCCCCAGGGATCCCGCCAGTAATCGAAGATCTGGCTGCCCAGCAGATGACGACCGACCCCCCAGGCATGACGATGGCGCCTCGCCATCATGACCTGCTGTCCCATTTCGACGGCATCGACGTCGACAACCTCAAACGCGACGTGATCGACCTTTGATTCCAAACCTGTCGCGACAAAAAGCGTGTGGTGGTCGGCGGGGGTCTCACCGCGGTCCAGCCGCATGAAGGAGCCCACGGGGGTTCCGTCAGGCAAACACAGTACATCCGACGGGATGAAACCGAACGTCGCAATGTACCAACGCACACTGGTATCGAAGTCCGGCGTTTCAAGCACCAGGTGTCCCAGCTTTGTAACCTGGGGAGGCTCCAACTTGGGGCGCTGCGTGTCGTTAATGCGGACCGCCTGACCCGGCGCGTTGTGCGGGATCGCAGGACGAACGGGTAACGCCTCGCTCGGCGTAAAGCCATGGAGCACGTCGACCGTCACGCCCTGGGGATCGCGCAGCTGGACTACCGAACCACCTCCGGGCCCGTCACTTTTCATCACGCTGCAGCCAAATTTCAGCGCGAGGATTTTGAGATCCTGGGCATGCGGGACCGACAGGCCGAGACCACGGAAACAAGCGCGCGGACCGAGCGTCGCGCGGTAGATATAGGGCTGCGGACCGGCGCCACGCATAAACAGTTCGTTCTCGGTCCTGGCGACGCGTACCAGGCCGAAATCAACAAGGTAGCGCTCTGCCTTTTCGAGATCAGGCCGTTCAAAATGAGCGAACAGAAGTCCGTTCGCCTTCACAACAGGGGCAGCACTTCGCGGCAACTCGATGCTGCCTAGCATACGCTTATTCACAGTGTCTGCGGACATGGAAAACTCCTGTGGACTAGGCCGCGACGCGCGGCAGGGCACTATGAGTGGCCTGCGCAAATGGAGTCAGGACCTGCAACTCTCTGCCGCCGGGATCGAGCCGGTCGGCGATAAACCGGTCGGGGCGAACAAGAAGCGCACGGACTGAGTGGCGTTTTACCCAAGCCGCAAAAGATAGATCATCGCATCGCAGATCCAGCGTTCGCGGATTGCTGCCATGACCATTGAGGCATATGAAGCGCGTATCAAGCGCCCCAAGAACCGCGAGATCACGAGTCGCGAGCATCTTCCATGGATCGGCGCCGATACCGATTGCCATCCATTGATGGCAGGTCAGGAAGCTGTCGAGCGAGACCGGCCCCTGCGGCGCCCAGACCAAAGGCTGAGGCATCATTTGGCCGATCAGCGAATCGCGTCGCTTTCCGGTCAGTCCGCTGCGCCGGATCGCGGGTGGCGGCAGCACACCACCGCGACCAATGAACGCGCGGAATCTGCGTGAACGGTTAAGGATGGCAAAGACGGAGTCGCGTATTCCCGCGACACTACGGTTGGTAGGCATGATGAGAGCACCGAGGCCCCGCGATACACGGACCACCTGGCGGACGGCCGGTGCGCGTTCCATCTCATAGCTGTCCAGGATCGAGTCGGGTGCAAATCCCTTGACAACCGACGCCAGTTTCCATGCCAGATTGACCGCATCCTTCATACCCCCGTTCATGCCTTGGCCAGCGAACGGCGGCATCATGTGCGCAGCATCCCCGGCGAGGAACGCCCGATTGTTACGCCATCGGTCGGCGACACGAGCATGGAAGGTGTAAACCGTCTTTCGCTCGATCTGAACCGAGCGATAAATGCTGCTTTCGGCGATGAGCGAGCGGATGTTTTCATCCGTCTTGAGGTCCTGCTCATCTTCGCCAGGGAGTTGCAAGAACTCCCAGCGGACACGATCGCCGACCGCCGGAATTTCGACGCGCGGACGTCGAGGGTCGCAGTGGAAGCTGATCTGCCGTACTTCGTGGCCCTTGATGATCGCATCGACGACGAGCCAACGCTGCGCAAAGGTCGAGCCGCGCAGTTCTGCGCCTAGCATGTCCCGCACACGGCTCGAACCACCGTCACAGCCGACGACGAATTTCGCCTGCATCTCGCATTCGCCGATCGGCGTCGAAACTTCCAAAACAGCATCCCTGCTGTCCTGGCCCAGGTCGATCACCCGGTGGCCGAAGAACACCTTGACGTTGTCGAATCTCGAAAGACCTTGAAGCAGAGCTTGTTCAAAGGCGGGTTGATAGAAGGTGCCGAGAGGGGAATGGCCGTAAGGCCCACAGGCCGGCACCTCAACCGACATCAGCGTGCGCCCGCTTGCGTCCAGATAACGCACGTGAGGGTTTTGAACGAGCCCGGGGGCAATGGCTTCGAGCAGGCCGATCTGCGCAAAGAGCCGTAACGTCTCGGCGTCATAGGCTATCGCCCTCGGCAGGCCAAGCAGTCCCTCGTTACATTCAAGAACCGCGACGCGGACGCCGGCAAGACCGAGTAAGTTGGCCACCATCAAGCCGATGGGCCCTGCTCCGACGATTGCGACATCGACCTCAGGTAACCTCGTAGCCATTTGCGCGCTCCTCCCGTCCGGCGTCCTAGCTGCCGTTTTATTATTTGCATATATTCGTCAAAACGACTAAAAAGTCAATACGACTGTTTCGGTCGATACGGCGCGGCGTAATCAACCGCGAATCCCGCCCATGACACAATCGTGGCGGGCACCGCATACAGGGAGGTTCTTGAGTGGCAATCAATCTGGCATTCTTTGAATTGGATGGTCGGCGGCGCTGGGGAGTAGTCTCAGGGGCACGGCTCACGCCGCTAGCCGGCGACTACCCAACCACTGCGGACTTGATCGAGCGCGGGGAAAGCGACTGGCGAGAGGCGAGCGGACGCGCCGCGCGCCTCCATACCAGTGACGTCACGTTCCGGTCACCCGTAACGACGCCGTGCCGGGTCTACTGCCAGGGAGCAAACTACCGGCAACACATGCTGGAATCGGGGATGGATCCCGACGCAAAGCTGTTCAACATGTTCTTTACAAAGTCCGATGCCTCAATCGCGTCTTCCTGCGAGGCCGTCGCACGCCCCCGGCATGTCAAGTTGCTTGACTACGAAATCGAACTCGCCTTGGTGTTTCGCCGGCCTATTTCCGCCCCCGTGACCGTCACGCAGGATACTCTATCGGACTATGTCTTCGCGATTACTATTGCGAACGATCTCAGTGCGCGGGACGTTCAGCTGCCGCAGACGCAGTTCTTCAAAGGCAAGAGCTACCGCGGCTTTTGCCCAATCGGGCCTTGGCTCACGGTATTGGAAAAAGAGGAATTTCCGCAGATCGAGAGCTTGGAACTACAGCTCGCTGTGAATGGGGCGATACGTCAGCGCGACAACACCGCCAATCTCGTGTTCAAACCTGCTGAGACGATCTCCGAATTGTCGACGTTTGCCAATATTGCCCGTGGGGACATGCTCCTAACCGGAACGCCGAGCGGCTGTGCGCTGCGCGTCCCGCCGCCCGCGATCCGCCGCTTGATCCAGCTGTTGCCGGAACGCCAGCTGTGGAAGCTGTTCTCGAAGTCCCAAAGCCGTCGCCCGCAATATCTCAAGCCTGGTGACCGGATCAGTGCACGGATCTGGAGCCATGACGGCAAAATCGACCTGGGCGAACAGAATACTGAAATTGTCGCGTGACGCGCTCAAGCCGGCTCGTGCCGGCTCTTTGTCGCGCTCTCCAACTAGGCTGTGCGATCGGCTCTCGGGCGCCGTCGGGGCTTCGGACCATCGTCGGTTGCGGGGTCCGCGATAAGATTTTGACGTGCCGGCACGCGCGCAAGAACCGACTTGACCTGGCCTGCATCCAGACCAATTGCACGCAGGATCGCTTCAATGGCGGGTTCGCGATCTCGCGATGTCAGCCGTCCCTCAGCGATGGCACTCAACAATTGGAGCATGATTCCCGCGACGATCTCCAGGCTCAGTTGTGGGGAGATCCCGCCCCGCGGCAACCCTCTTGAAAACGCGCGCAGGTCTTCGAACACGCGATGACGCGCAACCTCGCCGCCGTTTGGCGCGGCCGCCACCATTCGGGCAACGACGCCGGCCCAGCCTGGATCAGTGAGAGCCTTGTCGAGAAAACAGCTACAGCCAAAGGCGATGCGGAGCGCAGGTTCTTTAAGTGAGAGCCGAACAGGCTGGAGCAGATCATCAAAAGACGCGACCAACTCCTCGGCAACGGCGGTCGTAAGCGCCCGAAGGTCCTCAAAATGAACGTAGAACGTCCCTTTTGCGACCCCCGCCTCCTCCACGACTTCGTCGACAGTGACCGATTCCACCGCCCGCTTGGCAAACAGCTTTGCCGCGGCCGCGATAAGCTGGGCGCGGGTTCTTGCCCGCTTCTCGCGTCCGATTTCAGCGCGACGGACTGGATCGATATTGGCCATGACGATGACTCAATACCCGGCATTGTCCTCCACGTCAAATTGACTAAATCGTACACCTCACTCGATTGAAGCTAACAACTTATCGCCTTCACGAATTGGGATCGTAACACGAAGCCGGTGTACGTCACGCTCGGACACTCCCGCCGGTGGGAAATCGACCCTCCCGATCAGGGCCACATCGCGGGCGCGTGCGAAAAGGCATAGCGACCGACCTGCTTGAGAGCCTCCGCGCCTCGTAGACTTCAAGCACGGGGTGCCCCTCCCCCCTACGCCGTTACGGCGTTCAGCCGTTCCGCAAACCTGACGAAATATTCTAAGCTCGCCGGATTCGCCATCGAGTCCGGACTAGCCACCCTGCCGACAGGAGTGCCCAGCAGCAGCTTGCGCACCGGAAGCTCCATTTTTTTGCCGGTCAGTGTGCGTGGGATCTCATCAACCTGGAACATTTCGCTCGGCACGTGGCGGGCGGAGCCGTGGGTGCGGATCTGAGCGGCGATCCGTGCCTTCAGCTCATTAGTGAGCACGAGGCCCGGCTGCAACACGACGAAGAGCGGCATGTAGGATTCTCGGCCGAGGTACTCGAGGTCCACCACGAGACTGTCGCGGATTTCGGCAATGTCCTCGACGACGCGGTAGATCTCCGCGGTGCCGATCCGAATGCCAAAACGGTTGATGGTGGTGTCGGAGCGGCCGTAGATCTGGCTTGTCCCGGCGGCTGAAAAACGGATCCAATCGCCATGTCGCCAGCGACCGGGAAACTGCTCGAAATAGCTTTCCTGATAGCGTCGGCCACCCTCATCGTTCCAGAAGAATACCGGCATTGACGGCATTGGCTTGATGATGACGAGTTCGCCGACCTCGTCTATCACCGCTTCACCCGCCTCGTTGAAGGCGAATGCTGCGACACCGAGTTCGCGGCATTGGATCTCTCCGGCGTAGACCGGCAGGAGGGGACTGCAGCTCACGAAACCCGAAGCTATGTCGGTGCCGCCGCTGATCGACGCAAGCCAGAGATCAGACTTGATCGCATCGTAGACCCACCGATACGCCTCGGCCGGCAGCGGTGATCCGGTCGAGTTGATCGATCGCAGCTTCTCCAGCGCGACGAATTCCCCAGGGCGCAAGCCGTCCTTCATGCAGGCGGTGAGAAACGCGGCGCCGCAGCCGAAATGCGTGACGGCATCCGCATCCAGCAATTTCCAGATCGCCCGGTTGTCCGGCCAGGCCGGATTGCCGTCGTACAGCACAATCGAGGCCCCCGTCAGCAGCGCGCCGACCTGCAGATTCCACACGATCCATCCGGTGCTCCCCAGGAACATCAAGCGTTCGCCGGGATGCAGGTCGTGCTGCAGCGACATGGTCTTGAGATGGGTAAGAACGACACCACCATGACCGTGTACCATCGCCTTCGGCAGGCCCGTCGTTCCGGACGAATAGACGATCCAGAGCGGGTGCGAGAACGGCACGCGTTCGAACTGCAATTCGGCGGGGCCCCTGACGGCATCGCCCCAGTTCATGACGCTGCCCCACCGGATAGGCCGCTCCACAGCAAGCGGGCCCGGAACATGGATGACGTGACCGACGCTCGGAAGCTCCTCGCACAATTCCTCCACGATGTACGCGCGATCGTGGTTCTTGCCGTTGTACTGGTAACTGTCGGCCGCAAACAGAACTTTCGGCTCGATCTGGCTGAAACGGTCGAGCACCATGGTGCGCCCCATCTCGGGCGAGCAGCCGGACCAGATCGCGCCAATGCAGGCGCACGCCAGAAACGCAATCACCGTCTCCGGACGATTGGGCAGATAGGACGCGACACGGTCACCGCGCCTGACGCCCAGACGACGCAGTGTTGCCGCCACCGCTGCCGTCTCTTGCCGCAGGGCTTCCCAGCTGACCTCCTGGGCCTCGCCCGCTTCATTGTGCACCAAGAGCGCCGGCGATTCCGACCTGGCAGCGCCAAAGATGTGCTCGGCATAGTTCAGGCGAGTATTCGGAAACCAATCGGCACCAGGCATCGCATCCGATTGGAGAACGGGGGTTGGATTGCCGTCTGCCTGCACATCGAAATAGTCCCAGATCGATCCCCAGAACGTGTTCAAGTCGCTCGTCGACCAGCGCCAGAGGTCCTCGTAGTCCTTGAAATCGCGACCCTCGCGCTTCTCAAGCCAACGCATGTAATCCCACAAGCGAGAGCCGACGATCTTGTCCCCGGAAGGGGTCCAGAGCAATTCCAAAGTCGAAGTAGCTTTCATCATCGAAGCCATTCCCGCCGTCATCTCATAGCAGCATGGGCGCGCCAAATCGAAGCGCGACCGCCGAGCCGCTCGCGCGCAATTTCGTACTCCTTGGCCAATCGCTGGACGAGACCCGCAGTACTCTCGATCTCCGAAATCGCACCTATGCCCTGCCCGCAGCCCCATACGTCGCGCCACGCCTTGGCTCCCATCTTCTGTTCGGCAAAATCCATCGTCTCGTAGGCGCCCTTCGGCAGCTTTTCGGGATCAAGCCCAGCCGCCCGGATTGACGGCTTGAGATAATTGCCAAGGACTCCGGTAAAGAGATCTGAATAGACGATATCCTCTGCACTCGACTCCAGGATCATCTGCTTGTACGCTTGGTCGGCGTTAGCTTCATGCGTGGCGATAAAGGCTGAGCCGATGTAAGCGAAGTCCGCTCCCATCGCCTGAGCGGCAAGGATGCTGGCGCCGTTCGCGATCGCACCGGAAAGCGCCAAGGGACCGCTGAACCAGGATCTGATCTCTTGAACTAGCGCAAACGGCGACTGCGCCCCCGCATGGCCGCCTGCGCCCGCGGCAACTGCAACCAGTCCTGTCGCCCCTTTCTCCACTGCCTTGCGTGCAAACCGATCGTTGATAACGTCGTGCAGAGTGAGACCGCCCCAGCGCTTCACTTCCACATTCAAGTCTTCACGCGCGCCTAGAGAGGTGATGATGATCGGCACCTTCCACTTCGCACAAAGCGCCAAGTCATCATCCAGCCTCGAATTGGATTTGTGCACAATCTGGTTGACCGCGAAGGGCGCAGCCTTCCTGTCTGGATGCTCCCGATCCCATGCCGCGAGCTCTTCGGTGATACGATGCAGCCACTCATCCAAAAGTGTCTGCGGTCGGGCATTGAGTGCTGGAAACGAGCCAACAATACCTGCCTTGCACTGGGCGATCACCAGGTCGGGATTGGAAATAATGAAAAGCGGCGACCCGATCACAGGCAGATGTAGTCCGTCAAAGACACCGTTACTCACAAGAATAGCCCTCGATATCTCTCGTTGTTCGATACTTCATATCCACACGGTCGTTCCCCCGCACGAGCGGCGCCCTTCAGCTTCTAAGCGTCACGCGAGGAGGCCCGTTCGACCTTCGGCCACCTGGTGTCGAAGCACGTGCTTCAGCACCTTGCCCGAGCCGGTGCGCGGCAGTTCGTTCACCAGCACGAAATACTTAGGCACCTTGTAACCGGCCAAACGCTCCGTGCAGAACAGCCGCAACTTATCTGAGGTAAGCTCCGGCTCGCCCTCCGGTACAACGCAAGCATACCCGACCTCACCCCATCGGGGGTCTGCCGTGCCGAATACGGCAGCCTCGGCGACTCCAGGGCACATCTTGAGAACCTTTTCGACTTCCGCCGGATAGACGTTCTCGCCACCCGATATATACATGTCTTTCTTGCGATCGACCAATGTGAGATAGCCGCCCGCCTCGATAAAGCCGATATCGCCGGTCTTAAACCATCCGTCCGCAGTAAATGCGCTCGCTGTCTCGTCTGGCCGATTCCAGTATCCACCCGAGACGTTAGGCCCTTTGACCCAAATCTCGCCCGGTGTACCCACGGGAGCCTCTCGGCCATCTGGCGCAACAACGCGGGCCTGCTGCGTGGGAGGAAAGACACCGGCAGACATCGGCCGCGCACGAATAATACTCAAATCCAGCGGCATCGCCGCCCCCGCACCGATCTCCGTCATGCCGAAGCCATTGGCGAGCATGATCCCGTCGTCGAGCCAGGCTAGGACGCTGTCCTGGTCCATCGGCGCGCCGCCGACCACGAGCGCCGTCAGACGAGCAAGACGCGAGGCGTCGAAGTTCTTCGCAGCGCGCAACGCAGCGGCCATTTGTGGAACGCAAAAATAGTGGGTCACTGCGAGCGATGGATCGCCAATTCGCATATTGGTGGTGACCGGCTCGAAACCGTCGGAAACCAAGATTGCTGCACCTTGTTGCAGGACTGCCCTGAGCCCGATCACGAGAGCGATGACGTGAAACATCGGGGCGTCGCACAACAGCGCGCTCTGCCTGTCGACCTGAGTGGCGAGCGCAAAATTCACCCCCGTAAAGAAGGCGTTGCGCTCCGACAACATCACTCCTTTTGAGCGTCCAGAGGTCCCCGATGTATAGAGCAGGAGTGAAGGGACGTCGTCGTCTGCCCGAGCGGCATCAATGGGCGAAGCAGTGGCGATTGCGTTGCGAAGATCCTTCATCGGAAGGCGGGAGTGGTCGGGGGCGCACGTCATTGCAAGGCTTTCGCTGGCATCGTCGAACACCAGCAAGCTTGGCGCCGCGTCCGCGACAATCTCGGTTAGCTCCGCTGCAGCCAACCGCCAATTGAGGGCAACGAAAATTGCCCCATGCCGGCTGCAAGCCAAATGCAGGACGATCAGGTGAACACAATTCCGGGCCAGAACGGCGACACGGTCTCCGCGGCCGATTCCGCGACCCGCCAATACTGCGACGCACCGGGCAATTTCGTCATCTAGCTCTGCGTAAGTCCAGGCACCCAAAGGCCTCATGTCCATGGCCACCAAACGCCGCGGCTGCCGAGCGGCATGAAACGCCACAAAATCCATCTGTGTTCGGTTGTTCACACTAATTTCCTCAAGCAATTCGGAGTAAGTCGGTCCGTCCTCGACGAGCGGAGTCCAGTCCTTCATCGCGACTGCCGGCTTTCCTGCGCAGCACGATCACTCGATATCAAAGGCGCTCAGATAAACGGACTCCCTCGCGCGCCGTAAAGCGGTGCCATGCGCATGCTTCCCTCCCTTTAGCGCGATCATTACCGCCGGCGCTTTTCGCCAGTTAACAGTGAGCAGCGAAATGGAGGCCTGGCCTGCACAAATGGGACCGATTTGCAGGAAATTGACACAAACTTGCCTTTACGGAAGCGGACATTCAGGTGAAGAGGAGAGCAGGCCGAGTCTCGTTTCATTGGCTGGCTATTAGCAGTGCCTTTTGGGTGCGAGAAGAAAATCAAACTGCGTATCCTACAACGGGTTGGCAAATGCGAGCTGCTCCGCGCGCTCCGGATCATGGACTATATCGAACTTACGTCTTCTCGACGTTTCCCGTGCGGGGGCAGCAGCCAATCTGGCCTTCGTCAGGCGAACGCAGAAACAAGATGCGCTGCGGCTGGTCATTCATCGACGTCGGTTCGCAAGATGCAATCTCGTGCAGCAGACGAAGCTGTCGATCCAGCACCGGTGCGTTCGTCCAGCCGTTCTGGCTACGCGCCGACAGCAGGAGCGTGTCGATTGCTTCGAACGATACCCTTGCGTACAGAGGATCCGATAACCTCGTCATAGCTGCCTTCGTCACTATGCAGCCGTTACCCACCGCGAGCCGGTCACCGACGCGACGATCGCGCGAAACTCCTCATCGTCAACAAGTCCTTTCTTCTTGATTCCAAGGTCTTTGACCAAGCGCAGCATCTCCGACATCGTCGCGTCGTCAGGCGCTGGAATACCGAGACGTTCGAGAGTGTATGTGATCGATGCCTTGCCACTCTTCTTGCCGAGCACGATATCTCCGGTTCGGCCGGTCAACGTGGGATGCGTGCCGAACATTGCGAGCGGCTCGCGCACCGCCAAGTCGACGCCGATACCGCTTTCACGCGTAAAGTTGCGAGAGCCCAGAATCGGCTTGTTTGCCGCGATTGGCATACCAGTGATGCGGCTCACGAGGTCACCCAGTTCAGGCAGCTTCGCGAGATTGTACTGCCTGTCGTAGCCAAAGAGGACGTGCAAGGCGACTGCGAGCTCCTCGAGTGCGGCATTGCCGGTGCGCTCGCCGAGGCCGTTGGCACAACTATGCACGCACATCGCTCCCGCCTCCACGCCGGCGAGTTCAGTCGCCACCGCCATGCCGAAGTCGTTGTGAGTATGTACTTCCGTCGGCAGTCCAGTGACACGATGCACGAGACGTACCAAGTGCTTCATCGCTTCTGGCAGCGCGCAGCCCATTGTATCGACGATGCCGACGCTGTCGGGCGGCGCATCTTGTATGAGCCGGCTCAATACGTTGACGAGGTCGTCCTCGCGCGCGCGCGTGGTGTCATAGGGGAAGTAGACAGTGTGCAGACCGCGTTCCTTGGCATAGCGGACGACGTCGATGCTCTTGCGCAGCACGTCTTCCCACGTCCATTTGAATTGATATTTGAGCTTCGGATAGCCGATCGGGATTTCGATGATCACGCCGTGGCAGCCGCACTCGAGCGCTTTGTCGATGTCGGACTTCATGGCGCGCGCGAAGCTGTAGATCTTGGACCTGAGGCCGAGCTTGGTGATCTGGCGCATAGCTTCGAAATCCATCTCGGAGACCGCGGGCATGCCGGCTTCGATGCGTTCGACGCCTATTTCCGCGAGCTTTTCAGCTATGGCCACCTTATCCGCGATATCCATGACGATGCCGGGCGTCTGCTCGCCGTCCCGCAACGTGGCATCGTGAATCTCGACTTTATTCGGAAGAGAACGCGCAACAACAACTTCCGGTGCGTCGTTGTAAGGTGACACCCACCATTGTTCCTTTCGAAAGTGCTGCGCGCCCATATGCTTTCTCCATTGCGCCTGATCAACCTAAGATTGATGGCTCGTCAGAGCTTCCCCGCAGCGCCTTTAGCGCGACTTCGCTACATTCCTGATCGAGATGGCCGCCAGGCGCGCCGGAGAAGCCGACGCCACCGACAACTTCGTCCTTCGACTTGATGGGCATGCCGCCGAACAACGCGGGACGGCCTTGTGTAAAACACGCCCCATCACTCTTGGCGCGCCGATTGATGTCGCGGGATAGCTCATGTCCCCTCCCACACAAGTCTGAAATCAAAGCGCACGACTTTGGCCGGCTGTCGAGATAGCGGGGTGGGCAGGCGTGTACCCGGTCCCACAGGTTCGACGGGGACAACGAGCGGCTGACGAACGCCGAAGACGGCGTCTCTGTCGACATAAGTATCGCCCGCCAGAAATACTTCGGTCACGATGGGACGGTAACCAGGCGCGCGAACAATAAAATGATAGTGGGCTGGCCGCCACTGCGACCGCCCTGTGAGACGGAACAGCGCCCCGACGGGGCCATCCATCGGAATCGAATACGGGGCCGGAAGTACCGTGGTCAGCCAATAACGCCCAGCATGGTCGCAGGACTGCTTACAGCGCAAATTGTCCGGATGTTGCGTCTTGTCGTGCGCAGCATATTGGCCCCGGCTATCCGTCTGCCACATGTCGATCGAGGCGCCCGGCACGGGCTGACCATCGACGCCGTGCACCGCGCCCTCGAGGAGAACGACCTCGCCGGCATTGTCTTTCACCAGGTCCCCACCGAGTGGAATCTCAGGCGAGTTCTCGACATAAAACGGGCCGAGCACACTGCCGACCGTCGCGCCAGGTGTCGCGTTCTGGAGATCCACCAGCGACGTGATTCCAAGCACATCGGAAATGAGCGAAAATTCGTTGCGCGTGTCGTTGGAAATCGCCCCGGCCTTGAAAAGAAAATCCAGACCCGCCAGCCACTCTGCATGCGTGAGCTTCACTTCTCGGACGTAGGCGTGGAGATGCGGCACCAGCTGTATTAGAAGCTCCTTGAGACGCCGATCTCGAGTCGCGGACCACGTTGCTTGCACGCCCGTAGTGATGTTATTGACCGTTGTGTCATGCATTGCCACAGTCTCCATTCTTCGCCATCGCTCACATCAGCGCGTCTGTCGTGGTGGCCGTCGGCGATCGGCGGCGTCGGAGCGAAGCAGCATCGTGATATCGCTGATCGCCGCGACCGTGCCGACGTGATAGCGGATGGGTGCCCCAGGTCTTCAGCCGCCCGATCTCCTCACCCACGAGTGAGGTGCAAACCACGTTCTCACCCATGATGTCCTGCTCCGAGGCTAACATGTGGGCCTCCTCTTCGACGACACGACCAAGGTCGCGCAGGACTTCCATCGTGCGTTGATTGGTGATGTGGGCAGGGGGGTGTTTGCCAGCCACCGATCGCGATTGACCACCATGTTCTCGACACCATAGGTGAACAATAGCGCCGCGGCGGCGGAGCCGGCCGGACCAGTGCCGATGATAAGAACGTCCGTCGTAACGTCGGCCATCGGGCCTTCCCTGTCGCTTGTCGGCAGCTTCGAGTTGTGGTTCAGTGCCTGTCCGTTGCTCGTGACCCCACGTGTTCCGAAATCCACCTTTCCAAGAAGGCAGCGATGTCATCGCTGTTCCTTTCTTGCATCATCAGGTGGCCGTTGCCGCTCAGCCCATAGTCCTCAAGTCGCAGATGGACGGCTTGGACACCCGCCTGAACCAGGAAATCGACCGTGCCGTGATCGTGCATGGACCAGGCCGCTGATTCCGATGTCACGACGGCCACAGGCATGGACGTGAGGTTCGGAAGACGCCTCGCCGGCTCTTTCTGGATGAAGCAGTCCGCCAGCCCTGGCTTGGGGGCCTTGCGGATTTCACGCCGAAGTTCAGTTGGGCCTTTGACGGGCGGCTCGAACGTGAGCGGGACGGCAGTGAGCCCGTAGGAGAGATCGCCGAGGGCCATCGGTAGTTGCATGAAGGGCGGCCCCATCGGCTCGATGGCGACAATGCCCTTCACAAGGTTTGGACGGCTATCGGCAACAAGCCAACCAAAGGGAGCTCCCATGGAGTGGGTGAGCAGGATCGCTGGACCGATACGATCCAGCAATTCGGTGCCGGTCCGCTGCATTAGTTGTTGCGTCTGTGCCAAAGAAACAAGGAATGGACCTTGGGCCGCGACGAACTGGTCCAGAGCTGGATCGCCGACGACGCCAGAGCCGGGCCATTGATTATGCTTTTGCGCGTTCGGCCAGCTATTCGGCTGCTTACCGGGCGCGCTAAACAGGGTCATGGCAAATTCGTATGTCAGCGGAGGAGTCATGGGACCCAGAGCCGCGGGATGCAGGGGTGAGCGACCGTGGCCGGGGCGGTCAACGACATAGACCGCATACCCCTGCCTCAGAAAATAGGTCGCCCATCCAGGCCGTCCATCGCAAGTACCGAGAAAGTCGGTTCCCTGCCCGGCGCCTCCATGCACCATCACGATGGGATAGGGATGCCGGATGGGCTCCGGAATCTGATATTGCACGAACATCTGTCCCGAAACGATGGTGCCGTCCGGCGTCTGCTGGCGATCCACACCGGCCCAAAAAAATCCTTGATCGGCCAGAATCAACGGCGCCGGTTTTGATTGAGCTTGGGTCATGTAACCCTCCTCCGACATTTTTAGAGATCCAGCATACCGGTCGGCAGCCCGAGATTGCTGCGACCGATGTACTTTGCCATCGCCATGTATTGAGAAGACATGTGTCCGCGATACATCTGAGCATCGCCGAGATATCGAACCATCCTTGAGCCCTTCCGCGCCGCTGTCGATCCGGCGGTCTGGAACAAGAGCTCGATGGCGTCACAGGCAAGACGTGCGCCGGTCTGCAGCATTCCCCAAAGCCGTAAGTGTTCTTCGGCGGAGGCTTGCAATTCCGTCGTCGCCCACCTCTGGCAGTAATCCATGTACTTACGGGCGCCCTGGAGCAGCACGCCTTCGGCCGCATCGGTCAACGCTATGGCGCGGCCATAATAGACCTGGAAATCAGTCTCGAAGGCGCGCTTGATGAAAGGTGGATAAAATGTGTTTTGCGAGAACAAGATATCGCGATATTCATCAATCGCGGCGCGCGCGGCCCCGATCATAGGAGATGTCAGACCCGCGTGATAGGGACCGAGGAGAACGCCGAGATACATAGGGTTACCATGCAGTCGCGTTCCGGGGGTGCCATTGGAGAGATCCTGTTTCACACCCATCCCGTCGAGGAACGCAGTCATGTGATCAGGCACAAAGATCTTTTCCAACTTGACACTGTTCGAGCCGGAGCCGCGCATCCCCAAGGTGCGGTCTCCACCCCAATCGTTCAGAATCGTGTACTGCCCACGCGGCACAACGAAATACAGCATCCGTGGGGGGAATGAGGTTTGAAGCAGCGTCGTGCCCACGAAGTGCGTGCAGTGCGGTATTCCCGACGAATATGGCCACACACCGTCGATGATGTAGCCCCCCTCCACCGGCAGGCACGTGCCGCCTGGAGCAGCCCGATGTGGAGCCGCGAAATGTCCTGTTGGACCGAAGATTTCGATTTGAGCCGCTTCCGACCAGTGCGAGGCAATGAGAGGCGCGTGGGAAGCGGCTAAGGTCAAGCACCATCCTGCAGCCGGGTGACCGCGCGAAATCTCTACCATGACGCGAAAAAACGTTTCGTAGTCGAACTCGTAACCACCAAACATCTTTGGCTGCAGGATCCGATAGAATCCTGCTTCGACGAACTTCTGCTGAATTTCGTCCGAAAAATGTCCTCGCTCATCGGTCTCGTCTTGCGATTCCCGCAGCAGCGTTCTCATCGAGGCGGCGCGATCGACCAGATCCTGCGGAGTGAGGTGAGGTTCCGGTGCCGGCAGGCTCTTGCGCATGGCCTGAACGTTCATTTCGATCTCCTGATATTTCCGTTGAGCGCGGTTGCGGCTAACCGGCGATAGGGATTTATGCCGGCGAGCTCACAATCATTCTCTTGTGGCGCCCGAGCACCCGCGGCGCGGTTTCGTCGAGCATCAGGCAAAGCAAGCCTGCACAGATACAAAGCGTAGCGGCGATCCACATCGCGCTGGACGGACCGAACACGTCGGAAGCGATCCCGGCGAGGGCCGGGCCCGCGAAGCCGCCCGCGAGCTCGCCCACTCCCATGATGAAGCCAAGCGCAGTAGCAACATGGCTTGGCGGGATTGTCTCGGACGGCACGGTGGCCATGAACAACGAGAAGCTGCCAATGGCGAGATTGCCGACACCCATGAGCAGCACCATCAAAGGCAAAGGTCCGTCGAACATTACGGTCGTCACCGGAGCAATCACGGCAACGAAGCCTGACAGGATGAGAATCGGACGGCGGCCAAAGCGATCCGACAGCGCCGGTACGATGATTGAAGACGCGGCCGTTGCGATACCGGTCGCGGCCACGGCAACGCTCATCGCGCTGGGCGACAAACCGCGAACCTGCACCAGGTAGATCGGAAGGAACGTTATCTGAATCAGGAGCCACGACACCATCAGGCAGCTCACGATCGCGCAAACCCAGATGTTGCGATGTTTCAGCATCGTCAAAAGCGGAATCGTGTTGCGCGCTGACGCAGCCGATATCGAAGCGGCACCCGACGAGGGTTCACGGATAAATGCGACAATCAGGGCCGCCACCACAAAGCCAGGCACCGCCGCAATGTAGAAAGCACTTCTCCAGCCGTAGATCTGCCCAATTGCCACGAGCACCAGAGGAGCGGCAAAATTACTCAGGAGCGCGCTGAAGAAATTCTGCAGAACGCCCATGTTGAAGCCGCGACGATGCTCCGACGATTCCGCAGCCATGATCGATTGCGCGATCGGAAGTACAGGCCCTTCCGCAAATCCCATCACGAGGCGCGCGGCAAGCAACGTCAGAAACGAATTGGCGAGACCGGATCCCACCGAGCAGATCGAGAAGATCACTATCGCGCAGACCAGGAGCGTTTTACGATTTTGAAAGTAGTCCGAAAGAGTGCCGACGGCATAGCCGGCGATTGCCCAGGTCAGCGCCAGGCCACCCGCGAGGGCACCCAGCTGGGTATTGTTCAGTTGGAGCTCAGGCACCAGAAATGGAGATAGAAAATTCAGCGCAAGACGGTCGAAAAATACGAAGCCGAACGCGGACCCCATCAGGACGACAACGAGATTTTCATAACTAAGGATGCGATTCTTGCTCATGACCCCTCCCTATTGTTTCCCGTTCTGGTCGTGTGCGGCCGCGTTCTACGCGCATTGCGCCGGCGCGACTTCTGATATTTCCTGAGACGCCAGCCCATTGCGCCGGCTCTCATACAGCCGCCGCATCTTCGCGAACTCGACGACCTGCTCGGCCACGAATGCAAGCTGTTGCGCTATGATCGGATCACTGCACGCACCATCTGCGGAAAATGGCCTCTGCGTGGTGTTGATCACCGCTGAAAATGGAGTCGGCCAACCGCGCAGCGCGTGAACAATGGTCCGCAGAGTCCCCAGCGTCGCTCCCATGGCTTGGGCTCCGCCCGCGCATACGATGGCGCCGACAGCGCGTCCGGCAAGATAGCTGCGCGCGTCGGCGCGGAGATCCTCGGTGTAGTCTATTGCGTTCTTGACCAAGCCGGAGATCGAGCCATGATAGCTTGGGGTGGCTATGATGATGCCGTCCGCGGCGCGCAGTGCTTCGACCAGCGACGTCGCACGCTCCGTACGTTCAATGGCGTCGTAATGAGGGAGATTCAACGATTGCCCGGCAAAGATCTGCGTTTTCGCACCGAGCCGCGCGGCTTCCGTCAAAGCCAGGCGGAGCGCCCTCTCCGAGGTTGATCCGTCGTGCAGCGATCCACCGATCCCGACGACGAGCGGAGACCAGTCCTTCATCGCAACGCCCCGCTTTGATGCGTGGCACAATTTCCTGATATCCAACGCTCCTCAGGCGAATCCAGGACAATTCGGACAAACGAACTCACTCGCTCGACCAATGCCATACGCGTCTCTCCCTGCCTTCGGCGCCTCACTGGCGGTGGCACCATTCGTGAAGCAAATTAGTGAGTGCCGGGAGGCTTGGCCTGCACAAATAGGACCGATTTGCAGGAAAGTGACACAAACTGCCTGCTGGTGCGCAAACCCTGCCGCGCGATGTCGGCAACGCCAATGTTTGTATCCGTGAAGAACCGTATCGCTCGATAAATTCGCATCGCCACAACGTAGCTCGATCAGAAGACACATGCCCAGCGCGCTGGATTGGGCGATCCGAGACTCCGCTCAACAGCAATTCCAACGACTCAATACTATCGATGGATTCGATTGTCCGTAACGACGGCAAGTTAGGTCGGATCGCCCACAGCCGCTCCGTGAGATTGGATCGACAGAACACAAGCTGGACATCGGCATCGGTGAGAATATAGGACAGTTCGTGATCGGTGTATGTCGGATTGAGAGGCACAAGAGCCGCACCTGCTCTTGAGATTCCAAAGGCGCAAACCATCCACTCGAAGCTATTGAGAAGGACTACCGCTACTCGCGAGGAGCACTATGACCAGATATCCAGCGTGCGAGCTGTGCCTTGCCCCCACCGCCGCAGCGCCTTGCACGGGTGCGGCTGACGGGCAACAAGCGCCCGCCGCTCGGAGTGGTCAATGTGCAACGAAGGCTGCCCTTGTTTTCCCGTAACCAGACCGCGAAAGGTTGTGGATTCAGATTTGTAATTTTTTTGTAATCGGTGTGACATCGGCCACTCGACCATGGGCCGTATTGATGTCGAATGATGCCAAGTGGTCGGCCATCGGACGGGGCAATCCAGCGCCGACCATCCCCTGAATCAGCTCCTCCAGCGGCACCTGGATGACCTCAACAGGTTTGCCAAATGTCTCCATCACGATTCTTGCGATTTCCTTTTTGGTCAAGGCTTCCGCGCCGCTGAGCGTCAGGGTTGTCTTGTCCGAGCCTTTGCCCGCCAATACGACCGCGGCGGCGCGCGCAAGGTCGTCCCGCGCGATATCAGCCGACTGCATTGCCCCGTCTGCGGTGAACCATTTTCCCGAGTTGAGGACATGCGGCAAGGACATGAAAAGGTTCTCGAAATACCAGTGGTTGCGAAGCACAGTCCAACCAGGAAGCTCGCTGTGTCGTAGGGCGTCTTCCGTGCCCGCATGGTCGGGCGCCAGCAGAAGCGGAGAGCCTTCAGGCCGCGGTATCGACGTGTAGACGACATGGGCTACGCCGGCTTTCGCGGCCGCCTCGATGGCACTCCTGTGCTGCTGGAGGCGTCTGCCCGGCCGGTCCCATGCATCCGTGCTGATCAGGGAGCATTCGCCCCGCGCCTGCGAAAGCGTCGGCCAAAGAGCCCGCGTTCTCAAAGTCAGCGCCGCGTACCCTTACGCCTATTGCACCCAAGTCCCGCAACTCGTCAGGCCGGCGAGTTGTAGCGATGATATTTCCAGGGAGTACCTTCACGGTATTGAGAAGATGGTGAATGACGCGACGGCCCAGACGACCGGCGGCCCCGGTCACGAGGATGGATTCGGACATAAGCAAAACCCTTTTGTATGACGCTACGACAGGTTACTTCGGCTCGGCAAAGAAGGCAGCTTCTTGGTGCGCGGCACATTCACCGGAGGACCTAAAGCTCATCGAGCGATTGTGGGACAGTTCCGAAAAACAAACTCGCTCACCCGGCATCGACCAATGCCACACGCGTCTTTCCCTACCTTCGACGCCTCACTGGCGGTGACACCCTTAGCGAAGTCAAATAGGAAATGCTGGCACGCTTGGCCTGCACAAATAGGACTGATTTGCAGGGAACTGACACAAATTGCCTGCTCGCTTGCAGGAAACAAGCTACCAAAAGGAGATGCGATTGAAATCTCACTCCATTGCTCGCCGATAAGCCCCCGGCGACGAGCCCGTCATCCGACGGAATATATTGGTGAAATGCTGCTGGTGTGCAAACCCGCATTGCTGCGCGATGTCAGCGAGGCCAATGTTTGTATCTGTCAACAGTCGTTTCGCATGATGAACTCGCATCCCCACAACGTAGCGGTGAGGAGACACGCCCACCGCAGACTTGAACACGCGTATGAAATACCCAGGGCTTACTCCGCAGATCGCAGCTAAATCTGTTAGCTTGATGCAATCTGCGATATTGGCCTCTACAAAATCTCGAATCAACCTCACGTTGCGCGCACTTAGCCGCCGCTCCGAAGGCAGCGGCTTCGGCCCTTGTCCAGCCAGTACGACAAATCGATTTGCGATTGCGTGCGAAATTGAATCAGCGAGAAGAGAAGACGCAGGATCACGCTCGCGCACCAATTCCTCGACCACTGCGACCAAATCGCTGGTGAGTGGCTCCGGGTCGCCCAGTAAAGGTAATAAGCCAAAGTCGGAGCTCCTCGCTTTGGGTTGAGAGTTGGAAAACAGCTCCGGACGCAAGTAGACGTGGATCGAATTCAACGGCGTATTTAACGTCACCTCACACTCCTGGCCCGGCGGAAGGAAGAATATCCCTTTTTCCTGCAAGTGCCTTGATATTACCCGTCCACTGATGCGGTAGCTGATATCGCCGGGCCCACCCTCTCCGGTCACGAGCAGCGCGTTGCCGTTGGCCTCGACGCGGGCACTAAACGGCTCTTCCAGTTGAAGCGAAGCGAACATTGTTGACCATCCGAGCCCCGCGCTGGAATTCTCGCCCTTTACGGAAGGCTGTTTCAGCACAGAATGGACGCCCTCGCCATCAATCTTACTATTGCTAAGCAGATTTTCCGCAACGTCTCGCGATAGTGCATCGAAACGCTTCTGCATAGAGCCCTGCCGCTGATCAAGCGACACTTCGACGGTAGCGGCCGGGCGTTTGGCCTGTCAGCCTGCGGAAGACACGCGTCAAGTGTTCCTGGTGGGAAAAGCCGCATCGTAAGGCAATCTCTGCGAGTCCGTCGCGGTGTTGTTCGATAAGTTGCTTTGCCCGTTCGATCCGGGTCGCGGTCACATATTTAGAAGGAGATTGTCCGGTTGTGGCCTTGAACGCTCGAACGAATGACTTGGTACCGAGACCGCATGCGCTGGCCATGGCATCCAAGCGAATTTCACGGTCAAGATTGGCTTCTACGAAATCGCGCAACTGTCGAACTTGATGCTGCCTTAGCCCCTTGGTCTGGAGATGCCATGACTCATTACGCCTGCAGAGGTCGGCAATCCTGGTCGCCAGAGCCCGTGCAATCGGTTCGATGAAGAGACCAGATCCGGGACTCTTCTCGCCCATGGCTCGCTCAATCGCATGCGCCAAGTATCGCAAAATCGGATCATCTTCGAATAGCATCGGGCTCAGGATGGTCCGATCGCCTTCGAACAAGTGCGAGCGGAGATAAATATGTAGGCTATCCAAGGACCTGTTCAGCCCGACCTCGCACGCGTGACCGGCCGGCAGAAAAAACACGCTCCCTTCAGGAACAGTACGCGTGACTGCGTGACCGGCAGAACAGAAGCTCGTGCTCACCGGCCCGCTGCGAAGCAATACCAGGAGATCATCGTCAATGGGCTCAAAGGTGCCGACGAACGGTTTCTCCCGTTGAACGGAAGCATAAACTGAAGACCAACCACACCCATCGCTAGAGGTGCGGATGTCCGCCCGAAACCTCTCGAGGACTCCGTGGGTATCTGCCTTCCCGAATGTACGCCTCGTCTCCATATCTCCTCCCAATATGGATGGCCGCTCCTACAGAATGTTGCCGCACAAAAACACATCACAGTATGGCAACATAACACGTGGTCCCAGACGCGCCAGCCCACTCGCACCTTGTCGGCCCGCGTCACGGCGCATGCCGCCGTAACCTCTCCTAGCGACTGCGACGAATCTTCGAAGTCGCCGAAGCGGTCGCGAGCAGAGTCCCCTGCTCGTTATGCAGTTGGCCTTCCATGAAGCAGATCGAGCGCCCCCGACTGACGATACGACCGACACCGATGATGCGGCCGACTTTTGCAGGTGCGACGAAACTGACCTTGATCTCAAGCGTTGGGGCAAATTCACCGGGCCCGAGGGTTGCAGCAAGAGCGGGCGACAGAGTCTCGTCCAACATCGCGGCCAACATACCGCCATGGATGAGACCTGCCGGATTTACGAATTCCGGCCGAGCCTGCATCTCGACCTTGATCACCTGGAGCTCTGCGTCGAATTCGAGAAACTTCCAGCCCAACAGCGTGGCAATCGGCGCTTCCGAGAGCTCTCCCCTCACCGTCTTTGCAAAGAACCCCTCCTTGTTCATTCCGTTCTTTCCCGGATTAACTATCTCGTCGAACGCCTCGAGTCGGACCGAGATTCACGTAGATGTCGCGGCTAATACCCAGATCAAGCCAATGCTGCGGTCGTCGTCGAATGAGCCTGGCGTGTAACGATATGCAGGTGCTTGTCGAGCCATCCGCTCATCGCGTTGAGGTCAGACGCTTGCTTTGCAACCGCGAAAACATAGTGGTCGGGACGGACCAAGGCCGCGATTAGTTTGTGATCGCGCATCCAGGAGCCAAGCAGACCGTCAGCCTCAGCAATCGTCCACACTCCGGGTCCGCTCTGACAAGAGTCCTTCCCATCGGCCAAACAAAGTATTTTTCCGTCGATGGCGCTAAGCCTCCGTTGCAGTTCAACGGGTATCTCATGCAAATCGACGCTCGGCGCCGTGATCAGTCGGAATGAGTTCCCGAATTGATCGTCAAGCAATGTGATGCCGCACTCACCGACGATACGTGGCTGAGGAAAGCGAGTTCCTACCGGAGGCCCTTGATCCGAGCAAAGCGCTCCCTCGACTAGACCCGGGATCAGGCTCTGACGATATTGGACCGCCGGCGGATCGCCCTTCTCGCTTAGCATCTGCGCGTCACGCTGCGCCGCCTTCTCCGGATCGAGCTCACAGATGATGCGGCCGAGCATCTTGGCGGTTTCCGTCGTGGTCCTGACGTGCGGTCGCCGCTCATTCTGATAGCTGTCAAGAAGCTCGGCGCGTGACCGCCCTTTAAGCACCTGCTCGAGCTTCCACGCGACGTTCGCCGCATCCCTGATGCCTTGGCACATGCCCTGAGCCATGAAGGGAGGGGTCATGTGCGCTGCGTCTCCTGCTAAAAGAACGCGATCACGACGCCACTCGTTGGCTACCAACGCATGGAACACATACGTCGCAGCGCGCCAGAGCTCGCCATCCGCGGGGGTCATCCACCGCCGGAGCAGACGCCAGATCGTCTCCTCCTTGTTCATCTCTTCCGCCGTTTCACCAGGAAGAAGCATGAATTCCCAGCGACGATGGTTGCCAGATCCTACGACATAAGATGTCGGCCGCTGCGGATCGCAATATTGCACGATACCCTGCGGCAGCTTTCCGATACCGCCCTCGTTGACAAGGACGTCCACGACAATCCAAGGCTCGTCGAAGTCGAGCGACTCGAGACCGCTGCCGATCAACTTGCGGACGAGGCTCCCGCCTCCGTCGCACCCAACGACATAGCGCGCGCGCAGAATTTGACTCGTTCCATTTCGATCCAGAATAGCCAGCTCGACATGATCGTCGCGCTGCGTCAGGCTCTCAAGAGTTGTGCCAAGCTGAATGTCGACGGAGGGGATTTCGGCAAGCGCCTGGCGGAGGGTCCGCTCGAAGGGCGGTTGCTTGAACATGAAACCTGGCTGCCACCCCTGCGGATAAGGCGGCGGCAAGGACTCGTAGCAGGCAATCAACTTTCCTCCGACCCCGCGGTATTCGGTCCGGGGATATGCAACTACGTAGGGGTGGACCGCCTTAGCGAGACCGAGATTTTGCACGATCCGCATGACTTCGTGATCGAAGGATATTGCACGAGGCAGCGGAAAAATCTCTTCGCTCTTGTCCAAAACGACGGCCGAGATGCCTTGCCGGCCGAGTAATGCTGAAAGGACGGCGCCGACCGGCCCCAGGCCGACCACAGCGACATCGACAATCCCCGACATTCTTATCTCCGCCCTCGATAGCTTGCGCCAATAGACCGCTCGGCGCGCTTCCTTGTTGAACTAACCGACACCCCCCGGGGCCGGAACATTGAGTTTGCCGGCGAGCGCCAACAAGCGCTTGAGCGTCCCTTGCGCGATGGGAATGCCGTCCCGAGAGCGCTTCTTGCTCTCTTCGAAACCGCGTTCGCCCGGCAGATAGACCTCATCGAACCCTTCCGCGGGCGGCAAGTCCTTGATTGCGCCACGCAGCTTATCAACATCTGCGATGAAGTTATTCCCAAACGCGGCCGGATCGAGCGCTGCGACTAGACCGTTGCCGCCAGGATCGCCGTCCTGGGATAGTGCGACGGAGATCAGCGGGTTTTCGACGAGGACACTGGCGAGGACTTCGATCATCAGGGAAAGCCCGGAGCCTTTGGGACCGGCCATCGGCAAGACTGATTTGACCTTTCGCGGATCAGTGGTCTCCTCGCCCTTCTCATCAACGGCCCAGCCGCGAGGAAGCGACCGGCCGGCGTCCTTTGCCGCCATGATCTTTCCAATGGCGACGGCTGCCGTTGACATATCCAGGAGCAAGGGACGTTGCGGATCGCTGGTCGGTGCCGCGATCGCAATCGGATTTGTCGACAGCCCCTCTGCACGAGATCCATGATAGATCATGAGCGGCTTGGAGGCCGTCATCGCGATGCCGATCATGCCCGTGTGGGCGACCTGTTGCGCATAGTACCCGATCGCCCCCGCGTGCGTAATGGAACGCACAGCGCACCAGCCAAGGCCGTGCACCCTCGCAAGCTCAGCGGCAGAGCGGGCCGCAAGATTCATGCCGACGGCGCCGGGCGCGCGTTGAGCATCCATCACGACAACCGCTCCCTTGCCGAAAACTCGCGTCGGCGTGGCAGCAGGATTGATCAGGCCGAGCTCAACCATCTCGACATAGCGGGGAATGCGCAGGACCCCGTGCGAGTCCGCACCTCGCGCATTGGCCCAGACCAACATCGCGGCCGTCTGTTCGGCCTGATCGTCGGTAAAACCACCAGCGCGAAGCAGGCTCGTCGCAAATTGCCTTAAGTTGGCCTCGCTGATCACGCTGGTATCCGAAGCGCCCGCCATCCTCAGGCACCGAGGGGCGTCGGGAAGAACTTGTCGAGCCAGCCTTTGAGAATGGCTTTCGTACGGGGCGCGTCTTCCTTCGCGAGCGGAAAGTGGGACGTGCCTGTGATCAGGATCAGCTCCGCCGGTTGCCCTGCGCGCTCGAACATGCGGAGGGATTGCTCCGTCGGCGTAATCGTGTCGTTGGCGGTGTGCAGAAACAGGATGGGACGGGGAGCGATGTTTCCGACCACCTCATCGGCGCGGAAATTGTACATGCTCAAGGCCGTTTCGACGGGTATCTCCATGATCGCCTTGGGCGAGAGGTTCTTTCGCAGATGCTCCGGAATCGGGACGGCATCAAAGCGTGAGATCCACATGCTCTTGCCGGTCTCCTGCTTCTGCTTCTTGCCCTGCTCCAGCAAGGAAGTGAACTTGGCCCATGCCTCCGGGCTCGGATGCTGACCACGGAACTTGCGCTCGCCATCGCCCCAGCCGCACGATGAGATGACGCAAGCGAAGCGATCGTCCACACCGGCGGTGTAGACCGCGACCGCCGCACCGAAGCTGTGCCCGACGACACCGATCCGCTTTGGATCAATCTCGTCCCGCTGAGCCAGAAACGTCAGCGCATTCTTGGTGTCGGCCACCTGGTCGAAGCAGCGTACCTGTGCGCGCTCGCCCTCACTCTCTCCACAGCACCGGAAATCGAACCGCAGCGCGGCGTAACCCATTTGCTCGAGTAGATTGGCCTGAATTTCGGCGTGCGACTCGTCCTTGGACCCTACAAAACCGTGCAGCACGATGAAAGCTGGGAGCCGCTGACCGTGCTTTCTTCCCTCGGGCACGTGCAGCACAGCGGAGAGCTTGAGGCCGTCAGAATGGAACGAGAGCTTCTCTTGCATGTCTCATATCTCTGGTGAGGACATTGAACGGCCCGTCACATGCTGGCGGAATACAGCATTAATTGACGGCAGCGAATGGGAAGTGAAACTGGCGCCATTCCAGCGGCGACGGTGTGCCCCAGACATTCATCGCGCGCACGTTACCTGGGCGCTCAAGATTGGTGATCGTGTTTGCCTTGAACGTTGCATCGTCTGCAATGAGCGCCATCGATCCGGAACACTCGATCATGGCTCCGCTTGCATCCGTGTAGTAGGCGTAGGTATTGTCACCGGGTCGGTGACGGCCCGGCCCCCACAGCATCTGCTTGTCGAACCGATCAAGCAGGTCTCCAAGTTTGAGATAATCGGTGAAATCCCTGAACTCGAACGAGTAGTGATGCAAACCGACCTTGCCGCGCACGAGGCCAAGAATGTGATGCTGGCGATTGCCGCCATACATCCAGGTCAGGCTGTCGTCGGCCATCCGCTCCGAGACGCGGAGTCCACCAATGGCCTCAAGTTGCTTGCATGTGGAAACGGGATCGGGTGAGGTCAGGTTGAGATGATCCATGCGGTTCGGCCCAACACCGTGGGTAGGATAGCGGCGACCGTAGATGTCGTCGTGCGCCGGCGTGTGGACCTCGAATCGCAAGCCCTCCGGCGTCGCAAATGAGACGCCTGCGGCGAAGCATGAAAGGCTCGGCTGGCGCGACAAGATGCGGCATCCGGCGCCCTCTACGCGGGATTCGACCTCGCGCAAAGCGTCTGTGGTCAAAACCTCCAACCCGATGGTATGAGCCGAATTTTCGTCTGACCTCAGCAGCACCAATTCCGCGGCGCGGCCATTCGAGCTCAACCAGGTCTCGCGCGCGTCAGAATGCGTCACGCGCAAACCCAGGATCTCGGTGGCATCCCGCACGACGGCGTCGGTTTTCGTTGTATTGATTTTGACGTGTCCTACGGCATGCACAATCGGCGGCATTTGGACCTCCCAGGCTTATCCAATTGGAAATCAAGTACCCTATCCGAGCGAGGCCATCAACTGTTTTCGACAAAATAATTGATTTTCGAAATTCTGTTGAGCCCGCCGGTATTCATTGGCGACCTTCGACGCGCGCTCGGATCCATTTGCCTTCGGCGTTGATATCTTGGCCAGCGACGTTGATATATTTCGAAAATCCATCATACTGACTTTGTTATGCAATTCGTCAGGACCAGCCGGGATGCCCGATAAGCTAAAGCCAGCAGGTGAAACGCGCGCAGCAGACGTGCTGCATCGGATGCGCGTCGACATCATCAATTGCACGCTCAAACCGGGCACGAAACTCAAGTTCGAGTCGCTGCGCGAGTTGTATGCTGTGAGCTTCTCGACCCTACGGGAGGCACTTTCGCGTCTTGTCGCAGAAGGGCTGGTTGTCGCAGAAGACCAACGCGGCTTCATCGTGGCGCCAGTTTCGATCGACGACCTCAACGACCTGACCGACGTGCGGATCCTGATTGAGCGTGAATCTATTTCCCTTGCCATCAAGCACGGCGACGACGCTTGGGAGGCAGGTATCATTGCGGCCTTGCACCGCATGGATCGCCTTCAAGAACGACTGGGCTTGAAGTACTACCTCTCGGAAGAATGGAGCAAGCTGCACGGCGACTTCCATTTCTCGCTCGTCGTCGCCTGCCAGTCTCCAAATTTGCTCGAGATCCGGCACAAGCTATTTGAACGGGCACACCGATATCGGCGAATGTCTTCCCAGTTCCGCACCAAGTGGCGGGCGAAGGACGTTGAGCACAAGATGATCATGGAAGCAGTGATCGCGCGTGATCCAGCAAAGGCAGGAAAATTAATCGAGCGCCATATCCGCGAGACGACCGCCAACGTTGTCAAGTACGCAGGCCATCTCTTCGAAGCTGCCGAGGAAAAGCCGCGTAGCCGCGCTATTCGCATCTCGGCATAGCCTAAGATCATCTCCTCGCCTCTTTTATCGTCTCGGCACTACGTTCGAGGTGCACAACGCGCGCCAAAGCACAATTACGAAAAAATATTGCTTTTTCGAAATTTTTCCCCGATGGTTCTCCTGAACGGCTAAGCCCTCGAGCTCGCCGCCCAATAAATCGTCGGAGGAAACCATGGCAGTACCTGAAACCATGACCGCAGCGCGGCTACACAAGGTTGGCGGCGAACTGAGGCTCGAAAAACTGCCAACGCCCAAGCCAGGCGACCTTGACGTCCTGGTGCGGGTCAGGGCCTGCGGCATCGTCCCCAATCTCGGGAACATTCTTGCTAATTGGCCGACATGGTTTCCCCACATGCCGCAGCCGCGTCTTCCAGCCGTATTTGGTCTTGATCCGGCCGGTGAGATTGTCGCGGTGGGACGGCAAGTTCACGCGCTGAAACCCGGCGATCGCGTCTACGTCAATCCAGGACGCTCATGCGGGACATGTCGTCATTGCCGCAGGGGCGATTCCATTTCCTGCAAGCACTACGCTTTCCAGGGTTACTTCGGCTTCAGCCAGGACGCGATGCCGACCTTCGCGCAATATCCGAGCGGAGGGCTTGGCGAATACATGGTTGCCCCGGCTTCGGCGATCGTAAGCATCCCGGACAATATGACCTACGAGCAGGCCGCGCGCCTCGGCTATCTCGGCACGAATTACTCGGCATTGAAGAAGGTCAACGCTGGACCTGGCGATACCATCCTGGTCAACGGCATCAGCGGCACACTCGGCATTGGCGCCGCGGTCTTTGGACCGGCGATGGGCGTCAAGAAGATTCTGGGCACCGGGCGCGACCGCAAGTTGCTGGAAGAGATCAAGTCATTGGCCCCTTCCCGCATAGAGGTTTTCTCGATCGATGACGGTAGCATCGCGGACTTCGTGATGAAGCATACAAACGGCGAGGGAGCCGACGCCTTCATCGACTGCCTGGGTCCCGGCGCCAAGCACGAGACATTCCTGCAAGGACTTGCGAGCCTGCGGCGCGGCGGTATTGCCGTCAACATCGGTGCGGTGATGGGAGAGATCCCGATCGATGTCCATTGGCTGATGGATCACTACCAACGCCTGTACGGCTCCCTCTGGTTCTCCACTGAGGAAGGCCAGGAGATGGCCGATCTGGTCGCCGCCGGCGCCGTGGACCTCTCCATTTTCAAGACGCAAGGGTACCCGTTGGCGGAAGTCAATCAGGCGATTTCCGGCATTGCCGCGCGGCATGGTGGCTTTTCCAACTTCGTCATCTATCCCTGACCTCAACATACAAATTCCGAGAGCTGAGGAGAGAGCAGCATGACCGTCAGACGCGTCGTCACGGGGAAAAATGCGAGTGGGAAGTCCGTGGTCATGAGCGACGGCCCTTCGCCTCGCGAAATGGCGCTCAAGCACACTCCCGGCTTCAATACCGCCCCTATCTGGATGTCAGCCGGGACACCGCCGCTCGCAGCGACCACGAGCGACCCGATGGCCGTCGCAGGCGCAAGTCTGCTGCCGCGCGCGGGAGGATCGACATTCATCGTCGTCACGTTCCCTCCGGATAGCGTGATGACGTCCCCCGATTTCGATCCGGCCAAGGCCGGGCCCGAACATCTCGTGGCGACGCCAGGCATCGCCGACCATTTCGAGATGGACAATCCGGGGATGCACACCACGCCCACGGTCGATTACGCCATCGTCCTCGACGGCGAGATTTGGCTCGAGCTCGACGATGGTGAGACCGTCCATTTGAAGCCGCGCGACACCGTGGTTCAGCAGGCGGCACGCCACGGATGGCGGAACAAGGGAAACAAGCCTGCTACACTGGCGTTCGTTCTACTTGGCGCGCAAGCAGGCTAGTTTCGTCAGGTAGGCGGAGACATCGCCAACAATCGTCGGCGATGTCCGGCCGATCTATCCCGTCCATGCGCCGCTCCTAGCGGTCAATGCGCTCTATATTTGCTTCGTCCACGACTTTCGACCACCTTGCGATCTCACTGCGGACGAGTCGACGCATTTCGTCCGGAGTGCTGCTTCGGACTTCGCCGCCGATCGCAGCCTCTAACGCGGTCTTCACGGCCGGATCGGCCAAGACCGAGACGATCTCAGCATTCAATTTGGCGACGATCTCGGGCGGCGTTCCCTTGGGAGCAACGATTCCGGCCCAGGTCCTGACATCATAACCCTTTAATCCAGCCTCTTCCGCGGAAGGTACATTCGGAAGCAGCGCCGTTCGTGAAGGCGACGTTACTGCCAATCCGCGAACGGTCCCACCCTCGATCTGATTGGCGAGAAGGACCGTTGTACCGAAAATTACCGGTACTTCGCCTCCAAGCAAGGCGGTGAGCCGCGGAATCTCCTCGATACGGCACATGGAGCATCTTGATGCCGGCGGTCGTATTGAGAAGCTCGCCGGCAAGATGCTGGGTCGTACCAAATCCCGCCGAGCCGAAGCTGACTTCGCTCGATTTGCTTTTTGCAAAGGCAATCAGCTCGGGCAGACTCTTCACGGGCGAATCTGAACGCACAGCGATGACAAAGGAATAATAGACCAGCGTCGAAACCATCTCGAAGCTGTCGGTCGGGCTGAACGCGAGAGATTTATACAGGGCGCCAGAGATCGCATGCCCGCCGGTTACCAACCCGATCGTGTAGCCATTTGGATCGGCATTCGCGACCATCGCTGCACCGATATTGCCGCCCGCGTCAGGCTTTGCTTCGATCACGAACGGTTGCCCCAGTCTCTTCGTGAGCGCATCGGAGACGATACGCGCAAGCGCGTCAGCGGCTCCGCCTGCCGCAAATCCATGCAGCAGCCGGATTGGCCGATTTGGGTAGCTTTCGGCGGCGGACATTGGTCTCGCCGGGGTCAACAGGCACATCATGCCTAGAGCCAGGACTGACGCACACCAATATCCACGCACAGCCATTTCTCCCCGTGTTTTCCTTCTCGGCAACCAATCCGACCTTTCCGTGCCCGGAGGACCGAGCGATGCCGCCCTTCACTCCTGAACAACGGGATTTCGCAGGATCCCGATATTCTCGATCTCGACCTCCACGACATCTCCTGGTTTTAGGAACACCGGCGGTTTGCGCGCGAAGCCAACGCCGGCCGGCGTTCCCGTCGCAATCACATCGCCCGGGACAAGGTCGAAAATGGTCGAGCAGTAGTTGATCAGGCGAGGGATCGAGAAAATCAGCATCGAGGTGTCGGAGGACTGCTCGACCTTGCCATTGACGCGAGTTTCAAGCTTGAGTTTGGCCGGATTGCGGATCTCGTCCGGCGTCACCAGCCATGGGCCGAACGGGCCAGTACCGACAAAATTCTTACCCGACGCAATCTGCTGCGCATGGCGCTTGCCAATCCCGGACACTGACGTCGTTGAAGATGGAATAGCCGGCGACCTGATCGAGAGCACGATCTTCGGCGATATGACGCCCGCCCTTGCCGATCACAACAGCGAGCTCCCCCTCCCAGTCGAGATGGTCTGACACCTTCGGCCGCACAACAGGCGCGTTGTGGCCTACCTGGGAACGCCATACACGGAGAAAGATTGGCGGAAACTCGGTGATCTCACGCTTCAGACCGGTCGCCACGGCCTCATGATGGTGATCAAGGTAGTTTCTGACAGCGCAAATGATCTTCTCCGGGCGCGGTATCACCGGCAGAAAATCGATTTCTGCCAATTGCAAGGATGGCCCAGCCGCTGCAGCCAGTTCATCGCGGCGCTTGAAGTCTTCGCTTCCTAAGAAATCCGCAAGAGCCGAGTATTGTGGCAGCCTTCGCCCCAGATCGACAACCTCGCCGCCGACGACGGCCCCCCAGCTCTCTCCGGCATCAGTCGAGAATGACAACAATCTCATCCGCTCGTCTTCCCTCGGAATTTGGTTCTTCGGCTCTCTGCCTCACGGGTTCATGATGATCTTTCCGAGCCCTCCTCCACTGTCGAGCAGCGCGTGGGCGCTTCGCACGTCGGACAGCGCAAAGCGCGCCGCAACGACCGGCCTAATTTCGCCTCGTGCAAGTGCAGCAATCATCTCGGCCATCAGCGCACGCCTTCCATCCCGGTCGTCGTCATAGATGTGGAACGAGAAGCACCGCACGGACGGACACACGCCCATGTGACCTCGCATGGCGCGGATCAGGTTCTCCTCCGGCAGGCCGGCAAACGCGTTATAAGTAACAAGCGTGCCCCACTTGCCCAGGACTCCCAGATAGGCCGTGAACTCGGGACCGCTGACATGATCCAGAACGAGCCCAATACCACGCTCACCCGCGAGCTCTTTCGCGCGGGCCACGACGTCTTCGCGGCGATAGAAAACGACGTGATCGGCACCGTTCGCGCGGGCGAATGCCGCTTTTTCGTCGGTACTCACCGTACCAATCACGGTCATGCCGGCACGTTTGCCGAGCTGCACGAGTGCGGTCCCGACGCCGCCAGCAGCTCCGACGACGAGCAGGGCCTTGGGCGCTCTCGGATGCAGGCATTCCTGCAACAGCGCATGGGCCGCCTGGTAGTTTGTCAAACACACGGCGGCCTCAACATCGACTTCTTCAGGGAGAACATGCACCGCGTCCGCAGGCACTACGACGTATTCGGCGTAGCAACCACCCCGTCTGCTGAGGTCGCGCGCGGTCAGCAGTACTTTCGTTCCGATTGAGACCTCGGTTACGCCAACGCCGACCGCTGTGATCCTGCCGGCAAGTTCGTTGCCGGGATTAGCGGGAAGCGGAGGCATCCACTTGTAGACACCGGTCCGAATGAGCACGTCGGGATGACCAACACCGTAGGCCTCTGCACGGATCTGTCCCGGTCCCGGGGACAGAATTGGTGCATCGACATAGTCTAGGCTATCCGGCCCACCTGGCCTATGGACAAGGACCTGTTTCATCATTCGCGCCGTCTGTACTTAGTTCTGCTTCACGAGCGGACACCCGCCGTCGGCCAGCGGACGGAACGCCTCGTCGCCGGGAACGGTCGCAATGACGTTGTAGAGATCCCACTCGCCCTTTGATTCGTTCGGCTTCTTGACTTCGTACAGATACATGTCGTGGACCATTCGGCCGTCGATGCGGATGTGGCCGCTCTTGGCGAAGAAGTCGTTGATCGGCGTTGCTCGCATCTTCTCCATCACTTTCGTCGCATCGTCCGAGCCGGTCGCGTCGATGGCCTTCAGATAGTGCATGGTCGCGGAATAGAGCCCTGCCTGCATCATTGTCGGCATATGGCCGGCCTTCTCAAAGAACCGCTTCGAGAAAGCGCGCGTACCGTCGTCCGTGTCCCAATAGAAGCCGCCAGAGACAATGAGCCCCTGCGCCGCCTTGACGCCGAGAGCGTGCGCGTCGACGATCTCTAGCAGCAGCGCGATGATCTTCTGGCCGCCTTGCGCAATACCGAATTCGGCCGCCTGCTTCAGAGAGTTCGTGGTGTCGGAGCCACCGTTCGCCAGCCCGATCACCTTGGCTTTCGACGCTTGCGCCTGGAGCAAGAAAGACGAGAAGTCGGGCGTATTAAGCGGGTGCCGCGCAGCTCCTAGCACCTTGCCCCCATTCGCCTTCACGACGTTGGCAGTGTCGCGCTCCAGCGCTTGTCCGAATGCGTAGTCCGCCGTAACGAAGAACCAGGTGTCTTCCCCTCGCGCCACCATCGCCTTCCCCGCTACGTTCGCAGCAGCATAGGTATCGAAGGTCCAGTGCACCGTATTAGGAGAGCAAGCCACGCCGGTGATGTCAGAGCTGCCACCACCCGAGTTGATGTGGATCTTGTTCTTCTCCCGCGTTAGCGCCGAGATCGGCAGTGCGACCGACGAGGTTGGGACGTCGAAGATGGAATCAACTTTCTCGTTGTCGTACCACTTGCGCGCGATGTTCATGCCGACATCGGGCTTGTTGAGGTGATCGGCCGAGATGACCTCGATGGGTTTTCCCGCCACCTTCCCGCCGTAGTCGCCAACCGCCATCTGGACCGCGATAAGTGAACCCTTGCCGGTGGAGTCGGAATAGACGCCCGACATGTCGGACAAAACGCCGATCTTGACCACGTCGTCGGAAATCTGAGCGTGCGCGGCGGCGATCCGGGCAACCAAGGCAAAGCCGGTCAACACCGCGGTAGCGAGCTTTTGCATGAAGTGTTCCTCCCTCGATATTCCCGACGTCGCCGGCATCTTATTTTCGAAAACTAAGTATATTTACGAAATTATTGCAAATGCTGATTTGCCGGTTCGCAAAATCCGTATGGATGTCGGCTTATCGATTGCGCGACCGCGCCTCGTGCGGCTGGGCAATCACGCCCATCTGTCGCATGTTCAGACGAACAGCAATTGGGTGGGGCCGATCAGCGCGACTGCCGGTATTCACCCATCTCGCCAAACCTCAGGCTATCGGAGGCTGATCAGCCTGGCCCGTGCCGGTGAACGCGGTGACCGCCAGCTACACCACGCAACGGGACACGATCCTCGGCCCCGATGCGTTCGTCTTTGCGTAACAAGTTCAATACTTTCAGTCTTGGCCGAATGGGACCGACCGGACATGGGAACGGCGGAATCAAAATCCGCTGAATTGTTCGCCCGTTGACGGCATTGGTGAATCACCAGCGTTTAGAAAAGCCGCGGTGCGTGGCGACATGCGTAACGGGCTAGCACCAGCAAGCCGCCCTTACCCAATCCGCATTTGTGCCGCCGGAGTCCGGTCAACCTCGGCAGCGACGTCGGCTATTATCTCGCGCAACCACACCAGGGCGGGATCCATGTGAAACGAGGCCGGCCATTGGAGGGCCTCCCGAAAGGCAGGAATGCGGACTGGTGCACGCACCAGCTTCAACGGAAAGTTTCGGGCAAAGATCGCAGCGAGCCGATAGTGCATTGTTGCAATGCGGTTCGTCCCGATCACCATTGCAGCCATTGCGGTAAAGTTCGGGGCGATGACCTCGACATGACGCCTGTACCCCAGCTGAATGAGCGCCCGTTCATCAAAGGCCGCACCGCCCGTAAGCCCGAGTTGCGCCGTTATATGTCCAGCCTGAAGATAGCGCCGCAGCGAGATCGAACGACCGATCTGGCGATTTCCTCGCCAGACGACGCAGCAGAACTCGTCCGCGAACAAATGTTGGCTGGGATGGCCATCAACGAGATTTGACGCGGGAAGTACGACGAAATCAACCTCTCCTCGCTGAAGCTGCTCATCGACACGATCGCTGAAAGGAAGAATTTCCAGGCAAACGCGTGGCGCATCCCGATACACCCGTTTCATCACGGCGTGCATCAACACGATACTCGCATAATCGGAAACGACCAGCCGAAATCGCCGCTCTGAGTTCGCGGGATCGAACTTGGGAGGCGCGATCAGATTGGCCCGGATGCGCAGCAAGATGTCCCGCGTGGGCTTCTCCAGAGATTGCGCCAAGGGCGTCGGCACCAGCTTGCGCTGCGAGATCGTGAAGATCTCGTCCTTGAAATACTGACGGAGCCTTGCGACGGCAGCGCTCATCGCCGGTTGGCTGAGATGAAGGCGGCGGCTGGCCCCCATCACGCTGCGCTCTTCGAGGATCGCATCAAGGGCGATCAGAAGATTGAGATCCAGGCCTTCGAACCGCATTCAGGTGTAATCCAAGATGTTAATATCACGGATTTATATAATCGATTTTTCAAATTTCAAAAACCTCAGTACTGGAGAGGTGTGACGATCGAGACGCCGACAACGAGAAACAATCGCCTGGGAGAAACACACGTGATCAAGCCGTGGATCTTTGAGTTCATGCAAGCCCCGCATTCCAGCGATGGGAAGGCCTTGCACGAAGTGTTCAAGGAAGGCTGCGCATTCTGGCTCGAAGCCGAGCGGCTGGGATTCGAAGGAATATTCTTCAGCGAGCACCATTTCAGTCACTCATTGAGTCCCTCCCCCAACCTCTTGATCGCGGCTATCTCTCGCCAGACCACTCGGCTGCGGCTCGGCACGATGGGAAACGTCGTACCGTTCTATGAGCCGTGGCGCGTCGTCGAAGAACTGACGATGCTCGACCACCTGACGAGCGGGCGCCTCGAAATCGGTTTTGCAGCCGGCGTGCCGCAGGAATTGGCGCGGATCGGCCTTGGAATGGAGGAGGCGCGCGAGCGGTTCAACGAGGCGTTGGAAATAATCGATGCTGCCCTGGTGAACCCCGTCGTCAACCACACCGGAAAGTACTGGAAATTCCAAAATCTCAATCTCATGCCGGGCGTCTTCCTGCAGCCCGCACCGCCGAAATGGACGACGGTCGTCAGCAATGGATCCGCGCAGAAGTCGGCGCAGAGGCGATCGAAGATCTGCACCGGCTTCGAGTCTGTCGCCCGGATATCGGAAATCTTCGATGTATACCGAAGTGAAGCCGACCGGTTGGGATTTCCGGCAAGCCCCGATCAGCTCGCCATCCGGCGCAACATCTCGATTTCGCGCGATGCCTCCGAAGCGCGGGAAGAAGCCAAGGCCGCGAAGGAAGCAACTCTGAAGATCGTAGCAGGCGATCCGCGTGTCAAAGACCGCACATCGTCGACGCTCGACGCGCCGAAGGCCGGAGCCGGATTCTCGCTGCATGACGACGACTACATCGCCGGCACGCCGGCCCAGGTCGCGGAGCTGATCATCGATCAATGCCGCAAATGCGGTGCGGGCCATTTCCTCGCGATGCTGGGCAGGAGCATTTCGGCGCGGCGCAACGAATCGCTTGCCCTCTTTGGCGAGGAGGTAATTCCCCAGATGCGGCGCGCGAACATCGGCTGACGACCTCGAACGATCGAGCGAAATAGGGAGCAGAGGCATGATTCAGGATAGACCTCTCATTCTCGGAATCGGTGGCACGCCGCGGCGCGGCTCTTCATCCGAACGAGCGCTCGTGGTCAGCCTCAAGGCAGCCGAGGAAAGGGGCGCGAGGACCATTCTTCTGTCCGGAGCAGAACTGCTTCTGCCCATGTACATGCCGGGCCAGCCGCAATCCGATCAGGCTTCGCGCCTCCTGGCTGCGCTTCGCGAGTGCCACGGCATCATCATCTCGTCGCCGGCCTACCACGGATCGATATCCGGATTGATCAAGAACGCCCTCGACTACGCTGAAGAACTGAGAACCGACGCGCGCGCCTACCTCGACGGGATCCCGGTCGGCTGCATCGCCTGTGCCGGGGGGTGGCAGGCCGTTGGCCAGACACTGGCCGCGCTTCGGACGATTGCCCATTCGCTCCGGGGTTGGCCCACGCCCTTTGGCGCGATGCTGAACACATCGGCTTCCCTGTTCGATGATCAGGGAAACTGCACCGATATGGCGACCGAGCGTCAACTCGAGACGGTCGGACACCAGGTCGTCGATTTCGTACGCATGCAGCATCTCGGGAAACAACTAACGCACCCGGTTGCGACAGACGCGAGGCATGTTGAGTCAGCAGGGAGCTTGACGTGACATTCGAAACGATAAGACTCGAGATAGACGGCGTCGACACGGTGATAAAGGCCATCGGAAATGGCCCCGCCGTCCTGGCGCTCCATGGTGCAGCAACGATCGAGGGACATGAGTGGGCGCGAGGCTTGGCCGACCGGTTTCGCGTCTATCTGCCGTTTCATCCCGGGTTCGGCGAGAGTGGGCCTGCGCCGCATATCTGCGGCATGCAGGATTTGATCGTTCATAATCTTCGGCTCATCGCGGCACTTGAGCTCGATCGACCGCACCTGGTGGGGCATTCCATGGGCGGGTGGATGGCCGCAGAAATGGCCGCGGTCGCCGGGGAACGTTTTGCGCGCCTGGTGCTCAACGCGCCTGCCGGGCTCAATCATCCCGATCATCGCGGCGCCGATCCGAGCAAAGTCGCTGCGCAGGATTTGCCGCAACTCCTGGCTCATCGCGCGGAAGTCGCGGCTCGATACTTCCCGGGCGGTCCGCTGGCGCCGCCGCCGGAACATTTCATTGCGGCGAGGGATAAGGAGGGCAAGGCGCTGACCAACATTCGGAAGGCCCACGGCATGGGTCATCCGAATCTTCGCCGATGGCTGAGCAGGATACCGAACGAAACCCTCATTCTGTGGGGCGACAAAGACAGGGTAGCACTCGTCGGTCAGGCAGAGCTCTGGGCGAGAGAGATACCGAACGCGCGCATCCATATCGTGCACGATGTCGGGCACTTCGCCATGCAGGAAGACCCGACCTGTGTCACGGCGATCGGCGACTTCCTCGCGGGCTGAACACAAGTGGCTCGAGATGCTCTCTTACAGGGGGATCGACACGAAGACCGACACCCTTCTTCGAATAATAAACACTCAGGGAGACAAACATGAGGGCCATCGCAATCGCGCTCTTTTTCCTCGCATGCATGATATCCACGTCGCCGGCACAAACGTGGCCTGCCCACCCGGTTCGGCTCGTCGTCAACTTCCCGCCGGGAGGAGCGGCCGACCTGCTTGCGCGCCTGATCGGTCAGTCGCTCAGCGAAGCGTTCGGCCAACCGGTGGTCGTCGAAAACAAGGGCGGTGCAAACGGGAACATCGGCGGGGAAATGGTGGCCAGATCCGCGCCCGATGGCTATACCCTGCTGATGTCCTCAGGCGGAATGGTCGCCATCAATCCGCACCTATATGCCACCATGTCATTCGACCCGGCGAAGGATCTCGCTCCCGTCGCTTCCGTTGCCCGCGTGCCCTTCTATCTCGTCGTTCGGACGGAAAGTCCGGCCAAGGATTTCCAGGCATTTGTCGCCGACCTCAAGGCCAATCCGGGGAAGCGCAATTTCGGATCGCCCGGGATCGGCAGCTCTCCGCATCTGGCCGCGGAATTGCTCAAGAAGATGACTGGCACGGATGCCGTACATGTGCCCTATCGTGGCGCAGCACCTGCGCTAAACGACCTGCTCGCCGGACAGATCGACTTCCTGTTCGACCCCGGCATCGCTCTCGAGCACGTCAAGGCCGGCAAGCTGCGCGCGCTTGCGATCGGAAGTCCCCAGCGCTCGCCTCAGCTCGCGGATGTGCCGACGCTTGAGGAGCTTGGCCTTACCGGCTTTGATGCCGACGCTGTGTTCGGCATCTATGCACCTGCCGGAACCCCACCTGAAATCATCACACGCTTGAATACCGAAGTTAATCGGGCGCTCTCAACTGCCGCCTTGAAGGAGCGCATCATGACGGTCGGTAACGTACCCGCGGCAATGTCCCCTGATCAGTTCGGGGAACGGGCCCGCGAGGATTCCAGGCGGTTCGGCGTGATCATCCGCGAGCGCGGAATCACGGCGAGCAATTAGTGCCGGAGATGTCGCCAGATCACACAGCTCAAAGAAAGCAGAAAATGCCGACACCTCCAAGCGACTGCTCCGTGCTCATCGTCGGCGGCGGCCCGTGTGGCCTGATGCTCGCCAATGAGCTGGGCCGGCGCGGCGTCACCTCGATCCTGGTGGATCAGAAGCCGACCACGGCCTTCAATCCGCAAGCCAACGCAACGCAAGCCCGCACCATGGAGCACTTCCGGCGGTTGGGCTTCGCACATGAAATCCGCGCTTTGGGCTTGCCGCCCGACTTTCCGACCGACATCGCCTATTTCACCCGCTACGCAAAGTACGAGCTCGCCCGCTTCAAGCTGCCATCGTCGCGTGATGCGGTCGAACGTGTGAAGCAACTCTCGGGATCATGGAGCGCCGCCGAACTGCCCCATCGCGTGTCGCAGAAATTCGTCGAGCAGGTCCTGAGGCGGCACGCCGAAGCCCAGCCCGGAATCTCCGTTCATTACGGCTGGCGGCTCGTCAGTTTCATCGAGACGTCCGATGGCGTCGAGGCGGATATCGAGAGGGTGAGCGACGGCCAGATGCATCGCATCCGTTCCGCATTCCTTGTCGGTGCCGACGGACCGCGCAGCACGGTGCGACAGGCGCTCGGCTTCCAATACACCGGCGAGGAAGGCGCCGTGCGTGACTTCTTCGGTGGGCGCATGTTTGCGATCTACCTGCGTGCGCCCGATTTCTATCGGATCGTGCCGCATCCGCCCGCCTAGATGAATGTCACCTTCAACCGTGAACGTCGCGCCTTCATGGCGGCAGTCGACGGCAAGGGCGAGTTTGCCTTCCACACCCAGTTGCGTCCCCACGAGGTCGAAGGCGAGATCACGCAGGAACGCGCGCTCGCGATGTTTCATCAAGCCGTCGGCGCGCCAATCCCGGCCGAAATCCTGTCCAAAGGAACCTGGATAGCCGGCTATGCGCTGGTGGCTGAGAGATTTCGGCGCGGCCGCGTCTTCATCGCCGGCGACGCCGCGCATCTATTCACCCCTGCAGGAGGCCTGGGTTACAACACGGCTATTGAGGACGCAGTGAACCTTGGCTGGAAGCTCGCAGCTACGGTTCGCGGAGACGGTGGTCCCACTCTGCTTTCGAGCTACGAGGCCGAGCGGCAGCCGAACGCAATACGCAACACGGCTTATGCGCGGCAGTTTGCCGAGTCTTTAGGATCGTTCGTACCTGTGCCGGAAATCGAGCAAGAGACCTCCGCCGGTACGGAAGCAAGGTGTCTGGCCGGAAGTTATCTCGAAGCGCACGGCAAGGCTGAATTCAACATCCCTGGAATTACCTTCGGCGCGAGATACTACACCTCGCCCATCACGATTTCAGACAGAACGGAACCGCCGCCCGATGCGGCCAACCTGTATACCCCCTCCGCCTGTCCCGGCGGACGCGCTCCTCATCTGTGGCTATCGCCACAGCAGTCCCTCTACGATGTCTTCGGCTTCGAATGGACCCTGCTGCGACTTTCTGACCGCACCGGGCGACGGTTGGCAGCGGCGGCCGGTGACTTGGGGCTCGACATAAAAATCGTCGATCTCCTGTCAGATGAGGCACGCGATCTCTACCGGAGGGATCTCGTCTTGATCAGACCGGATCAGATCGTCGCATGGCGCGGCAAGAGCGACGAATCTGCGACGGAGATCCTTCGGCGCGTTCTTGGCCGGGAATAGCTGGCTTAAGTCGCAACAAGCCGTCAAAAAGCGCGACGCGGAGGAAACGTGGGCCGACCGAGTCCTGCGTTAGATGCGGAAAGTTCGAAAGCCGGCAGTCATTCCGCCCGCTGCTCGCCAATCAGTGCGCAAGCAGCAGCTTACATCTTCGATCGATCTCGGCCTTCACGGTAGCAGGAGCGCCGACGCCCCCTAGCTGGCCGCCATCAACGAGTTCGGCTTCGTTCGATGGGGATCCCTCAGCGCCATAGCAGGCGAGCTATGCTCCGGCACCTGACGAAGGGTAGCCGGCGCGACCCACTGGCGGAAGCGGTCGGAACTGCTACCGTCGATAGTATGAGATCGTAGGAAATCGTAGTTTGGCGTACAAAATCGTAGGTCTGGTAGCGGGGGAGCGCTACCTACATTCCCCCCGACAGCTTTCCGCCGAGTTTATGGTGTCTGTGGCCTAATCCTGGCGCTGAAGCCAAGGCGACCGCGCAGCCCCGCAAAGTGAAAAGCACAAGCGGCTTGGCGAGACTTTGGGGATCGATTCGTGCCGATTAGTGCCCAATCCTAAGACGAGGAACGAAACCTTGGCCCCGCACTTCGTCGAAGATCGTAAGCGGCAAGTCAGCCTTGGGCATCCAAACGCGACCGATCTCCACCGCGGCAGAGAGGGGGATAGCAGGAAAAATATTGATTACAGCGCTCGTACCATGAGCGGCTTTTATCGCTTGATAGGTTTGTCGCAAAAGACTGCGGAATTGTGCCAGGTCTTCGGGGTAGCGCACGATATCGTTCCCCGGAGCATCGGTGTAGACGCTCCAAATTGACGCGTCTTTGCCAAGAACTGACGTAATGCGGTCGTCGGTGATCGTGGCGCTGAGACCAAGCTTCAAAGCGACCGGACCACTTTTGTTTGCGGGCGTGGTGGTTTCGTAGCAAATGCGAGAGCCGGTCTTGGCCCAAGGCCAACCGGCCGGCTCGCGATGCAACTGATATACATCGGCCGGCGTTATATCGCCCAGTAGGCGACCAAGTTCGATCAGCAGGGGAATAGGCGCCAGTGCAAAGACGGAAAGGTGATTGATTTCACCGGAATCGATTCGCGACTTTACTAGCGTTGCGAACTGCTGGCGCAGGTTCTCTGGTTCAAGTTTCCAGAATAGATCGGCCGCGTCAGTTTGTACGCTCCCTTTTACCTCGATAGCGATTGACTGACCGCCGGCAGGATACCGGTCGGGAAAGGTTGCGATGCGAACCTTCGGGAACGACACGGGCGAGGAGTGATTCCCGATGTTCGCGGCGTAACGAAGGACGTATGTTGCTCTATCTTCGGTGATCCCGCTGGCAATTTTTACGCGTTCTTCGTGCGCCACCTTCATGTCGAGAAGAAGCTGCTCGGGATAGCTATCTTCTTCATCATCAATAGTCTTGTGATGCTTGTAACACATCATCATTAGATTGCTTGGATCATCCGCGAGTTGAGGGGAGCGAATGGGATCGCCGCGAGGGCCACCCGGGGTCTCTGCAATGATGTGCGCGATCAGGCCGTAGTTCCTATCCTCCTTGCCCGCAATGAAGTCATCGAGAAGATATTCATTGCAGCCGGGAAAATTGCAGCGGCCTCCTGAGCGAGTCCAAACTACGATGCGAGTGGGATATGAAACCATTTGCTGTCACTCGATGACGACGAAGAACCGGTCGCTGCGGCCGACGCAAACGCCAGTACGTTTGCGAATGAGAAATGCCTCGACCCAATGGATACCGCGATACTCAGTGCGCTCCCACCTAATGCTGCGGGGCTTCGAGGGATAAAAACCACCGCGCAATGCCTTTGCGTAGCCGGCGTAGCGGTCCGTATTCACCACCTGCCACTGAACATCGTGGTCCTTGCTTGCGAAAGGAACGCCAGTCCCTCCTACTGCTTCAAAACGGATGTGATGATCTGCAGGAAGGACTTGACCTGAGGCGACAGTCCCTGCTGGCGGCCCATTTTCGTGCAAGTGGACCGTCGCCTTGATTGAAATAGGGATGGTTTGGTTGCTCAACACGAACGGAGGTCGTTGTACCCAAGGCAAATCGCGCCGAACCAAGCCGAGCACGCTCAGGCCGACTAGCTTGACCGCTTGTACGGCATCCCTAAACCTCTGCACATTGAAATTGTGGATAGGAACAAGCGATCCGGTGACTTCCTCGGTGAGAACGTCTGCGCCTTTCGCGAACTCGTCCCCGAATATCCGGCGCCACTTCTTGATGCTCTGCTTTTCATCAGTCTCGCCATAAGCCTCATCAGTCCACTGACGGTATTTGTGAATCATCTCCCGAAAGTTGGCGTACTTGTCCTGATCCCAATGCCGATTGAAGTCCTCTGTCGGCAATACGGGGTTCCTGACCTTGTGCAGGTCGGGCCTACCTTGAAGATAATGATCGAGACGCGAGATTAACGTGCGAAAGGCAGTGGGCAAATCGGGAAAATATGAAGGTCGGTAGGTGATATCCGCCTGACCGATCTGATTTGCGACGACCGTATTCAACAGCACTGACTTGCATGAGAATGTGGCCTTGGTATCGCGCAGATACTTGATGAGGCGCATGACGTGGACGAGATGATCGCCGCCGGCCAAATTATTGGCGTGCTGAAACCATTCGGTATATCGCTCGGAGTCAGTTGGCTCGAAACGGTCGTCCGTTCTATTGCATACCTCATACTGGTGCATGTGTCCGGGGCGTTCAACAACGCATGGAACAACATCGAGTTCGAAATCACCTGCATAGTTCAAGGTGACGCAACGGTTTTTTAACCCGACCATATCCTTGTAGGTCTTGGACTCCAGAAAAAGGCTACGCAGTTTGAGAATGTAATCGTTGGCCGTCCAACCCGGCACAGGGTCAACGAACATTAGTAGGTCGGCATCAAAGCCGCTTTCGCCGGGCGGCTTGATAATTGTCTTATGCGCCCAAGAACCTTGCGAGCTAAATCGCTTGATGATGCGGCCCAGATCGCCGCGCCACAGAAAGTTTTCAATTGTCTCCACGCGATCAGTAAGGGTTTCGATCCGCGTCTTGTTGAGATTGACCTGCCCCTCCAAGAACGTTTTGAACTCTCCAAGGTGTTTCATCCATAAAATCCGGAAGCAAACGATTTCGCGCGAAAATGGCTAAGAACCAAAGCGCAATCTACAGTGAGTCGGCAAACTGGGAGCACCTTAAGGGCCGGAATGCGTGATATTCACAGGAGCCGCGGCCGGCCTCGGGATGAGGGCATAGCGGGAAGGTTCGCGCCGTGGATGCCCGATCATCCAATGGGCGGCGATCCGTTCGCCAAGCCTGAATTCAAGCGGCCAGGACGCAATAAAGCTGCCCATCCCTAGCCTCGCCACCTGCGCCGCTTCAAGGTACTCCTGTGGGAAGTCTGGGACCCGAATTCCGACCTAAATTATTTGCTGCGCTGCCGCAAATTGGTGATCGCTACCTCATTCGCATCCTGAAGGGCACAACTCTTCGATCACGGCGGCCATAGTCGATCGGCGGCTGTGGCTGGCACCATTCATCCGGTCGACGTTGCTCCTCCTTCCAGGCAGCTTGGCGAGCCGCTTGATGAGTTAATATCTGCCGTGGATGACAGCGTTCTGGTTGAAGGGCTGACCACCCCGCTTCCGTTGTGACATTGGTTTTCGACCGTTCCTTCAAAACTACGGGATAGAACATGAGACACCCCGACGGCTGCGACCATCTCGGCGACGGCAGCGGCAATCATGGCGTCGGCCACGACCTGCTCGACTTAGATCAGGTCCGATCCTTGGTGACCCGCAAGCTGCGAACGTAATAGCCCTGTCTTTGAACGGCTGACTTGATCTCGTCGCTGACTTTGAGAACTCGTTTTCTGCTCTTGCGCCACTTATTCTGGGAGTAAACTGCGGGTATCGCAGAGCCTGTGCTTAGAACGAGAAAACCGCGCTTCTCATTGCGATAGACATCAAACACTTTTCGCCCCCCGCTAATCGTATTCAAGAAAGCACGAAATATGTTTCAGTCATTCTGAGCGCTCAGCTTACCACCTCGAACGGCTGTGCGGGTTGCAAACGTGCAACGCTCAGCGACTTCTGCTTCACCGCGCACGGCTAGCCCGGAGCATTCGATCATTGTGTCCGCGCGGAATTTCGATACGCTCTCGATGCAACCTGCGTACTACGATACCGGTTGCTCACAACTAGCTAACTTTTTTCAACCGCTTTGACTTAGATTTTGAACACGGACATTCTACGGGGCGGTAGGCTTGACGATTCTTGCGACGGCAATGCTCGCCCGAGCGGGCCTGTCCCGTCGTACTTGCGTATAGCTGGTCTTTTTTCATCTTTACCTTTTTTGAGCTTTCGGCACTGCCGCCGAACCAAATAGAGATTACGATGTCGTCGGTGCTTAAATTTCGCCAGCCGCACAACGCGAAGTCTAAGACTTATCGCTCGCGCCAGAAGCTGTCTGAGATTCTCGCCAACATCGTCGCTCTGTTGTCGCAAGTTCAAGCTCTCGAAATTCAGACATTAGATGACGCTCGTCAGGCGATCTTCATTCTTGAACTCGCGAATGGCTGCATCCGATTGATTGTGGGGCAGACCAAACTGAACGAGACAACCAGGACGACTTTACTGGCTCAGTCGGCGCAGATCGATCTGCTGATTGCAGAGACCCGCAGAGAGGCGACGTGTTTATTCGAACGAACTGATTTGAAATCGTGGATTGCAGATGACAGAGGACAATCGAAAGGCGCGCCGCGTTCGATTTGAACACAAACACATCGTGAGCATCATGGGTGTTGATGGCACGTGGCGAAGGAGCTGTGTTCTCGTTGACGCCTCTGCAAGCGGCGCCAAGCTTGAGGTCGAGGGCTCAACGGACCCCCTGAAGGCACAGGAATTCTTCCTGGTTCTGTCGTCCACCGGACTGGCATTTCGGCGCTGCGAGCTGGTTTGGGTGGATGGGTCTCACGTCGGAGTTCAGTTCGTCACAGCAAAGAAGGCCAAGGCGAGCCCTCAGAAACGTCTTGTCGGCTCGCAATGAGCAGGTTCGGATTTACCAAATGAGCGCTGAGCAGGATGACTGGCTTGTTGTTGGCAGCCGTTTCAAGATGAGCGAGCTGGGGATCGTTCAGTTCCCAGAGTTCGCCCACAAGACCGGCACCATTGTCGAAACCAGTATTCGCAGCCCCGGGTGACCGTGCTGTTCGACGGCGCGGTGAGACCGACCGTCTCAGACCGAAACTACATATCTCCTCTCTCGACGTGACGATCTTTGTCGACCGAAAACCCTCTCCGACTTTTGCAGGTCGCGCTCACCATGAAAACACCGAAGCCAAAGCAATGGGCCGACCAAGAGGTCCGACGATTAGTCAGGCTGGCCCGACAGGGAGTTGGCACATCGCGGATAGCCGCCGAACTTGGCCGCCACGCCGGATCGGTGAGGCGCATGGCGCGAACATTGGGGCTGCTGTTGAAGAAGTAATCCCCGAGCGATCTTGAGCGCAACGCAGCCGGCCCGCAGCCCAAAATCCGGTCGCGGCGAGCTGGCCAGCAATTCGCGCGGAACTAGAACTTAGATCGTTTGTAGCAATATCATCCCGACGACCGTCACAATGAAACCGATTGCCGTCGCTGCGGCGAAGCACCGCTCTACGCTATCCATGAACGCACCCCCTGCCAAAAGAATAAGTTCGTCTCGCAAAAAGTGAGAGCTGGCCGTCACCGTCGAGGGGACTTTGAGCAACCAAAAGCGCTCACGCCACCCTGCGCCGATGGCGTGATGTTCGCATCATCTCACATTGCTGGGAACGAGAAGCTAGATGTGCACGGGTGATCGCGCACCGCATCGTTGGCCAAATGCTCCCAATACTCAGCTTCGGCGAGCAGTTTCCAACTTCTATCGGGATGATGCGCGGCAGTCTGACGGCACAGTGATGCCATCGCGCGCAGGCGACTCGCAGTATCCACCTACTTCTCCCAACCCAATGCTTTTGTGTTTTCCACCCTATTTTCTATTTTTGCGTCGGAGTCATTATAGTTATAGCTCAGAACCAATTTTACTTCCAAAGCGCGATTCGGCTTTCGTTGCGGCATCAAATCGCAGCTCGATCACAACGGGCGCAATCCAGTATGTTCATTCGCACTCAATGTTCGAACCCCGCGCGGTGGATGTTCCCGGATTGGAACACCGAGGCCGCAGATGAAAGACATGCAGGCCCAGTTCAAGAAGCTTTCCCGAGACGCCGCTGACGTTCGCTCGCCTTCACTCTTCTCGGGGCTGGGAGCCGAACTTAACCTGTGTTTGTTTATCGAACATGGAGCCTGATCTAGACATTCTGTTCGCGCGGTCGGCTCGGGCTATTGCCGAGACGAAGCGGTTGACCGTGGAGAGACTCCGGCTTCTGGACGAGATGGCCGGCCTTTACGAGCAACGCCTACTGTTAGCCATGAAGGCCTCGTGCGGCGTACAGGAAACTGAAAGGGCGCTGGGGGAGCGCTATCGTCGGCTTGCGACCAGCTAACGAGGGAGCAGCGGTCGAACCTGCGGGACGCCCCGATCTCGCTGCAGGTCCTCGGTTCGCGCACGATATTCCTCCGCGATTTCCAGCAGAGCTTCCTTGGCCCGCGCGTCGGTCGTTAGAGCAACCGGGGCTCGTGCTACCCATTCAAGGCGTCGAAGTTCGTCTTCCATCCGCTAGGTCTAGGTCGGTCCCGGCGCCTCGGCATTCACCGGTGTAAATCCGCTGTCCATCCCTCCAAGTTGCCCTTGGCCGGCTGCTTCACCTTCGTCGGCTCATCTCCCGGAAGCAGACGTTTCGGCTCTTCGAGCGCAGGTCAGCAACGGGCCAGAAGCAGACATGACTTTGGTCAATCAACCTCGGGGATGCCGCTAATATTGCACAGCCACGGCAATCGCCTTCGTACCCATATCTGCCGCCGAGGGGCACTGAGCTCAGCTCTTTGGTCCAACCCCCCGATGCGGAGCGAGTAATTCGGATTGTTGTCGGTTGGCAAACGAAAGACGGGACTGCCGCAATCACCGCAGAAGGCGTGGCCACGCCGAGAGCCACTGTCGGCGGTTTTGTAGTAGATGCGCGGCTCTCCGCGCTTTAAGTTAAAACTCTCTGGCGAGGCGGAAACCGTGGCTCGAAAAGCGGAGCCCGTTAGCGTCTGGCAATCGAGGCAATGACATATTTGGACCTTGGTCTGATCAATGACGGCTTCGTACTCGATTTTGCCGCAGTGGCATCGCCCCTCTACCCTCATGTGGTCCTCTTCTCAAACATAGTTGCTGACTTCGACAAGATTGCCATCGGGGTCGTTGAAGTAGACAGATCGAATTTTACCCATTGCTCCGTCCGTTATTCGCGGACCATCGATGATTGGAACGCCGTGTTGGCGTAATTCGCTAATGACCCCTTCCAGCAAAGTATCTGCAAGCAAGCAAAAGTTTCCACTACCCGGCAGCGTGTGTTGCGCGATGCCAGGTGCGGTTGACGCTTCTTGAAGACTGATTTTGTTCGAGCCGACATGGATGGACCACTTACCCGGTCTCTCCTCACGTAACTCAAGATTTAAGACTCGTTGGTAGAACTGCCGCGTTGCGGATAGGTCCTTGACGCAAAGAACGATGTGATCGAGAGAACGTATATTCATCGTGACCGTCCATACCGAACGCTGCTGCACCGCACCCTACACGAATTAACGCGTGTCCTCAAAATCGGCTTTGGGTCAGAATACGAAGAACTCAGGTTGAGCAAATCTGGTCCACTCTGCCGGCATGAGAGGACCTCCGTCAGACGAGGCGCAACTTCGCCGATGGGCCAACAGCCGACATCGCGCCTGTGCGGAATGACGAAGGGCCTCTTTTTGTGCTTCGGCGCTTCCGTTTTTTACTTCTTGCGCGGATCGTCGCCTGGATCGATGAACTCGATGCCACCCGGCCCGGTGAACACAATTTGGACCATCGTTTCTTCGTTTGTCGTCCAAACATAATGGGGGTGCTTTGCCGGCAGCGCGAAGACGGAGCCCGGCTTCAATATCTCGCCTTTCGAGGGATCAAACTTTTCCCCCATGGCGTTCCCAAAGCTGCCACTCATCGCGGTGACGACCTCGGCATAAGGATGGGTGTGTGGCGGCACTTTATAATTCGGCGGGAATTTCACCCGCTGAACGATCGTCTCGGCCTTTGTTGGGTTACCGATCAGGATGGCGGTATGCGCGCCCCTAAAGACCGGATGTTCTATCCACGTCAGCCCATCGGGCTTGACCACCTGCATCGCATCTTGAGCCATCGCAGAACTTGCCAACACGATCAAAGTGGCGGCGACAAAGGACTTTTTCATCCTAACCTCCTCCCAAATGTTGCGGAGCTCGAAGGCCCAATAGGATACAGCAAAAACTCAGACTGAGCGCTTGAATTCATTTTCGGATCGGCTTGAACCGTCCATCGCGAAGCAAGTCCGAATTGGGTCGCAGGCGGTCGTGGCAAGCGCTGCCCTACGCCCGATTTACGGCCGATAGCCGACAAGATCGAATTGCCGTTCAACGGCGAGGGCCAAGCCTCAGGCAGGAAGCCCACCCGTAAATTTCCCAAGTGTCGGTCATTACGCTCGCTGGTTAACTGGTGCGGATCGAGCGCCGCACCATGAAAACACCGAAGCCAAAGCAGTGGGCCGAGCAGGAGGTCCGACGTTTGGTCAGGCTGGCCCGGCAGGGAGTTGGCACATCGAGGATAGCCGCCGAACTTGCCTAACTGGACGGTGGCTCCGATCGGTAGTTGTCCGGAGTACCACTCGGCATGGAGATACCTTTAAGGACAGGGCGCCGCGGCTGGCATTTCATCCCGAACAGAATTTTAACCGGCAAGGGGTCGCTGTGAGGCGGCCCCTTTCAATTTTCTGGTGCCCGAACGGACGGGCGCTCCAGAGTTGGCTACTTCTTCAACAATATTCCCATCGTTCGCGCCATTCGCCTCACCGATCCGGCGTGGCGCCCATCATGAATGCGCGGTGTCAGACCTTCGATATGAGACTACTGAGGCCCCTTGTCATGGAAATCGCCGCCGCCATCGAGGCTGTTCAGGACGGCCGCATCCATATCGAGAAGATCAACGCGCCATTCATGTACCAGCGCGGCGGCAGCGGCGCGGAGTTCGGAGCCGGCATCAAGCTGGCGATCGAGCGTGGCTGGCTCGAACTGCACGAGAGCGGGACCTATGTCCGGCTCCTCAACGGCGGCAAGATAATGTAACATGCGCGGACGTCCAAGCGACGTGGGCGCACAGGGCTGATCCATGGCGAAGGAAATTAAACAGTTGCGCAAGCAAGCTGAAAAAGCCGCGCGCGCTGCAAAGGCAGCCGCAGATGCCGAGGTGTCCGAACAATTGCAGACACTGGCACGCGCCTTCCAAAGCCAAGCCGACGTTCTGAAATCAAAAAAGCGAGCAGGCAAGAAGAAACGGTGAAGCTTGAAGGCCGAGCGCGACCCGATGGCCTCACCCCTCGGGGCCAGGTCGTTTTTTGTTCACATGAGGCCGCACCTTTCCGCGGCCTCAGTTCTTCGTGAGAGGCTTCTTTGGTTCCTCGGCCACGGCCCCAACATCGACCGGGGGCAACTCGCCCGTCCGGTCCTTCAGGTCGGCCGCTCGCTGGATCAAACCCGAGGCAACCTGTGGGTCCTTTGTTGTTTTTGCCATTCGCAGCAGCGTTGCTGCCGCCTCTCGGGCGAAAGAGTTGTAGCGCGGCACGTTTTCATCCACACCAGTGCCCCCCTTGGGATGAAGTCGGGGAACCGGGATACGTTCCGGTGCTTTGTGCAAAAATGTACACAAGGGGCAAAAAGGACTCAGCTCCAGGGCGGGTGCAAGCTGAGGTCCTTGTGGCGGCATCACATCGTCGAGGCGTGTCCCGGCGCCTAAAATCGACCTGAGCGAGTGCCAGCTCGCAAAAGGCCCCAGAATGCCTATTTTTCCCGCATGCGACGGCGACCGCGTGCGCCTGATCACGCGCGGAGGCTACAATTGGGGGCCAGCCGCTATCCCTGGATCCTCGAGGGCCGCGCGGAAGGTCCGCCAGACGCAATTCGTCCTCGATGGCGAAGGCGGTCGTGCTCGGCGTGGATGGCGTCTCCGATTTCAACGCGCTGCACTCGCGGAAACATGTTCACGAAGTGCAGTTCTGCGCCTTCGATATTCTCGCCGAAGACGGTGACGATCTCCGCTTGCTCCCCTGTCAATGCGAAAGACGAACTTGGAGCGCCTGCCTGCGCGCCGCCCTGAAGGTGTCTTCGTCAATCCCTTCGAACGGGGCGAACTTGGCCTGATCTGTTTCGCGCTGCCTGCAAGCTAGGACTCGAAGGGCTGGTATCGAAGCGGCGGACCGGCCGTATCAGGGCGGCAGGACCAAGCACTGGACCAAGGTGAAGAACCGGCAGCATCCGGCGATGGAGCGCGAGCTGTGAGCAGAGCGGCAGGTCCGATCTGCAACTAGCAGCGGACCTCAACGGCCGATTGGACCACTTCGCCTTGGGCCATGAAGAGACATGCGCAGAGATGCCCTCCAATAGGTACGGACTAGCGGGCCGAAAGGTGCAACGCTCACGCACCGCGCGCACTCGGCTATTCCGAGTTGACAGTCGATACCGAACGCCATGTCCTGATAGAATCTATCGAACCTCGCCGGAGGTGAAACGGTAGTTCAAACCAACACGCAATAGCTGGCCTCGCGTGCTTTGATCCAGCGTCGCGAACGACCCTGGCAATCCCGCGCCGTCAGAAGGGAGTGCCACTGACGACCTGGTGCCAAGATCATAGTAGAGGTACTCGAATTTCGCCGACCATCGGTCCATACCAACTTCAACGCCAGCACCTGCCGTCCAGCCAACCTGCATCCCGGATCGTGCCGACGAAAAGTTTTGCGTGGGATCATCGGTGTTGCGGATAAAAAGAGAATCTTCGACGTGACCGTATGCTAAGCCGCCTGTCCCGTAGAGCATCACATTGCTTGAGACTACGCCGAATCGAGCACGGGTTGTCCCGAGGACGTTCAAGCGTTGCGTTAGGGTCGTCGCGATGATCGGCGCAAATGGCGATGCGATGCCAGTCATGGTTTCACTGCTTCTTGCAGTTGTGACTGATAGATCGCTTTCGATTCCGACCAACCAGATACCAGTTTGGAAGTTGTAACCGATTTGACCGCCGCCAATGAAGTCGAAGCCATTTTGCGGTTTGGGAAGTACGAGAATCCCGGCATCAATGGCGGGTCCAATGACGCCGTTCGGATCGGTAAAGGTTGTCGTTGGTATCGTTCGAATGTCGTTATAACCCGCGTTGAGACCCGCATAGAAGCCGGTCCAACTATAAATCACACGGCTTAGGGGCATCTTCAAAGGCAGGTCTGCTGCCTGAGAAGGCGTGAAGGTTAAAACGACTAGAAGAAGGCTAATTGTGCGGATCATAAGTGGCTCCATCGATCAACGAAGCGACTTTCGCAGGCTCAACTTGTTTGGTCGTTCGAAACTATGAGTTGAGCCAGCCTGCGCTTCTATCTTCGGTGCCCCTGGGCCAAGCTGTGCTTTTATGATTAAGAATTAGTTAATCGTAAGCACGAGTAACGAATATTGGTCCAGCACTCGACGCTGTGGACCGTGTAAGGCGAATGTCCAATTCGGGTCATAGAGCCATGATCGGCCGGTTAGTGCAGCGTCGCGGACGGCCGCTCCGTCATCGCCTCGACAAATTGCCGCAAGCGATCCATAGCTTTGCGGCGCCACGCCTCCAGCTCGCCGGCGTATTTCGCCAGGTCCGCACGAAACTGTTCGCCGTGAATGTCGGCACCGCGCGCAAGGAGTTGCTGCGCATAGGCCGTGAGCGCAAGATCGCGATGGCGGCACAACTCGGCGTTGGCATCGTCCAATACTTTCATTTTGAACCTCGCTTCACAGCCAATTTCCAAAAATTTCCGCCTTCACCTGGCCGAACGCCGGTGTTTTCCACGTCGGCATGCCAAACTGAACCGGCATACGTGACAAAGGACCCCGGCGGATACGTCCGCGATGCATCCCAAACGCCCAGGTAGCGGAGCGTGGGCCGCGACTCGAGTTCCTTGATCCGCTCTTTCAACGGCGTGATTGCTGCCAGCACGAAATCGCCGATCACTGGTGCCAGCGATTTGACGAAGCCTTCGATCTCGGCTCGCCGCTGGGGCGACACTCTGGCTTCCACTGCGCGACGTTCTTCGGGAGTCGGGACGTTCGTCATTTGCACAGCTTGATGGTGGGGGCTTTCCCATGGCGTCGCTCATACGCAAGCGACAGCCGAGCTTGCTCGCGGACCAACGCGCGACACGCGCGCATGTTGTCAGCATTATCGGGATGCCAGAGCAATTCGCGGATTCGCTTCTTGATCCGATGGATTGCAATCAGATCATCGGCTTCCGGCAAAATGCGAACCACCGAACGCGCCATCCTGACCCGCAAAACGCCCTTTCTCTTTAAACCCACTATCTCCCTGCCTTTTCCTTCCTTCCCTTTCATTTTCTCATTTCTCCAACCAAGAGGATTAAAACTGGTCACTACGGTCACTACTGCTCGAAAAGCGAATGCAGCCAACAACTTGAGTCAGTGACCGCCTCGATGACACGTCGCGCCTGATCCGCACTTTCCGGGTCACTGGTCAGTGACCCGGCACCTCAACCGCCTCATCATTCTGGTCATTCGTGACCTGATTTGCGTGATGCTCGCGCATCTTGGTCACACTCTGCTTGTTGTCCCAGGACGGCGGGATCGGCCCATTGATCTCGCTCCTCACATAGGTGGCGTTGCCGACCTTGCCCTCGAACAGCCGGCTCAGGTTACCGATCCTCTGATAGTCGAGACCCGCGTCGTTGAGCTTGACGCCGCAATAGTACCGTGCCTTGCCGTCGCGCATTTCCTTCCTGTCCATACCGATGCGACCATCGCCGATCGCCTGCAGGGCCTTGCTGATCGCTTCATTGCTCGGCAGGCGGCGATCCTCGCCCTTCATCTCCACGAACCACGCCGAATGCGCCAGACAGAAGTCGACAATCTTGATGCGCGCCATCGGATCGAACTCGACACATTCCTCCAGGAAGCCCGCCACGAGGTTGCTGTCGTTGTGGATGTTCTTGGCGGTCTCGGCGATGCTTTCAGTGCTCGCGATCGAACCGCGCTCCAGCGCCCTCTGCAGACCCTCCATGGCCCAATTGAGAACGCCCGGCAGTTCGGCCGCGACCACGAATTCGCCGGGCTTGCTGAAGCCCCGCTTGATGGCTTCGGCGGCGGCCCCAATGGGCTTTGCCGCGTCAAATTTCCGGGTCACCTCGATGACGATCATGCGGTCGACGATCGCCCTCGTCGCCTCCTTGAATTGCGGCTGAAAATTGGTCGCCCAGAAGATCGGCGCGCGCACCACCTGCTGCATCATGGGGCCGTTCTTGATGTTGATCTGCACCGGATCGCCGGTTACCACCGCCTTGACCGTTTGCGACATGTGCCACTGGCCGGCGAAAGCCTCGTGTAGCACCCAGGGCGCGCGACGGACGAACGGCATCAGACCATGCGTGCCATCGACGGTGCCGATGCCTGCCGTGATCGGCTTATTGCCGAACAGGCCGGCGACCAGGTCGAGCACGCCGGACTTGGCGCGGTTCTCGTTGCCCCAGAACACGCAGGCTTTGCGCAAGCCGCGCGCCTTATTGTCGATCAGCGCCGCACCTACCAATTCCTGCACAACGCCGATCAGGGCGCGCTGCTCAGGCTCGGAGCGGTCGCCAAACATGTCGCGGAGCATCAACTCCCACCACGGGCATTTCGCGTCCGGATCATAATCGACCTCGACGCGCCACGTACAGAAGTGCTCCGGCTTGGCCGGCTCCAGCTTGCCCGTCTTGGGATCGACGAGGCCGGAGCGCGTCGGAATCTTGCCGTGCTGGTCCCAAGGCAATTCACCGTCGCGCCACAACTCGGGCCGGCGCTCGATCCAGTTGCGGGTCTCGTTGATCAGCTTGGTGCCCGACTTGTAGCCGAGCCCGTCCGCCATCATCTCGATGCGGACGTTGAGCCACTTCGGTTCGGTGCGCAGCTCCCAGATGCCGGCGCTACAGAACCATGCGCCGTCCTTGGTGTTGATCAGCTCCTCGCCCTTGCGGCGGAATTCATCGATCACCGCCTTGCCGAGCGCGACGTGCAGCTCGCCGGGCCTCGGCGGGGCCGGCGTGATGACGGGCATCTTGGCTGCTGCCGTAGCAGCGCCGCCGCCCTCGACGACGGTGAGTTGCGGTTTGCCTGATGCAGGCGCAGCGCGCTCACCCACCTCGACCTGCTGTTTGACCTTGCGCGTCTCTTGCGGATGCTTCTTGATCCAGTCGTCGGCCATCCTGACGAGATTGCGCTCTTCGCGCCGCCAGTTCCAGCGCGCGCCATAGCTGCCGGCGGCGAGTCGGGTGTAACCCCAGCACGGTCTTGACGACTTCGTCCTTCGGCACACCCTGGTTCAACAGCGACGCGATGCATTGCAACTGCGTCTGATGCACGCCGTTGTCGCCGCCGGCCATATACATCATGTTTTCGAGCCGCTGCTGCACGTCGATCGGCGGCTTGAAACCGTACTTCTTGGCGTACTCGGCGAAATGATCGAGGATGTCGCCACCAGCGGCACTGGCCGGCACGTCTACCGCCCGCTTCTTGCGCAGCATCACGGGCGACTGCTCGCTCAGCCACTCCTCCAAGTCCTCGATGTCGTAGCGGCGATCCGGATGCAGCTCGATGATCTCGACCTCGGTCCAGGCACCACTCTTGGTATTGTGGGTGCCGGGCAGACGCAACACGCGCGACACTTCGCACACCGGCAGATCGCCGGCCGAGATGTCGGCGATCTGCCGCAACGCCGCCTCGATCCGCTCCATGTTCTGCTGCGTGTCGAGCGGCTCCTTGAACAGCCAATAGCAATGCACGCCGCCGCCAGAGAACACGATGAGGCTCGGCTGATACTTCAGCCGCTTGAGCTTCTCCAACACAAAACCGCGCGCCTCGGCGGGATCGGCGGGGCAATCGTAAATCTTGCCAAAATCCTGGTCGGTCCACAGCGCGGGCGTCTTGACGCAATTCTCTTTGTTGCGCTTGCCGCCGGTCTTGATGGTCGACAGGCCGAAGAACAGGCCCCGGTCCTGGCCCTGCTTATCCCACTTCTCAATGAACTTTATGACGTGACCAGCCTGACGCGTCGCCACGTGACGCTCGGGGCCTGCGCCGCGCTCATTCGTGAACGAGCAGAAGTAAGCCGGCTCCGGCTCGGTGTGGGCGAACAGTGTCTTGATGAAGTCGATCGTGCTCGGCGCGGCCTTGCCGGCGACTTGCTCCTGGCGCGGCTCTTGCGCTTTAGCTCTCGCCTTCCGGGGAGCAGCGCGCTGCGCGGCGCAACGTGCCTCCCACTCTAGGAGCGCAGCGCACTCGGCGTCATCGAGTTCGTCGTCACGACCACGACGCCGGCTGAGACCGCCATCCCACTTCAGGAGCGCGGCGACGGCGTTGGGGTCGTCGAGAAGATCATATTGGATCGCGGCCCACTCCGCTTCGCTGAGTTCATCGTCAAGTCCGGGCATCTTCGGTGCCAGCTTGGCGAACTCCTCGAATGCGCACAGGAGTTCCGGCAGCCTGTCCTGGCGCGTCGCGAGATTGAAATCGATCATGCCCGCGCCTCCACGGTGAAGGCGAGGCCGGCAACAGTGCGTGCCAGTTCGGGCGCGAGAGCGTAGCGCTGACGCAGCGTGCGCACGCGCAGTTCGTCGAGGGTCGGCGGCTGTTGAAAGTCAGGGAGAATTTGCGCGGCGTCGTGTTGCGAACACGCCAGCGCGCGTGTATTGCTACGGCTCATTGAAGTTCCTTGAATGCTTGAGTAATGAGAAGGCGGCTGGCGGGCCGCCTTTTTCGCTCCTAGGCGACGCACTCGGCCATGGTCGCACTCGCTTGCGAGCGACGTGCAATGGCCGCATCAACCCAATTATCGATTTCGCTGGCGACCCAACCCACTCGCTTGGCGCCGATCGGAACCCGCTTCGGAAATTTGCCGTCGGCTTCGAGGCGATCGATCTGCCGACGGCCAAACAGAACACCGTGATCGCGGAGATCAGAGAAGGGCAACAGTTTCGGATTGCGCATGTCAGCTCCTGTTCTGGTCATGGCGCGCCTGCAATGGACTGCGCGCTTGAAGGAGCTACTTAAATACACCTGATTTGCCGGCTGTGAACAAGACGACCGCACGCGAGTGTTGATATCCCACCTCGTGAGTGTTGATAAACTCAACCCAGTCTTGCGCCATCAATGTGTCAATAAACGTCCTTGCAGGACGTGGCACGACTTCAATGGACATCTGCGTGGTCTTGTCCGAACCGGAAGTCCGCGCCTAAGTCTTGGCATCGCCGCACGTGCGTCGCTTTCATCAAGATGGGCAACACGCGAAGTGTGGTTGGCTTGGGACTTCCGAGTGAAGCACAAACACCGTCATCACGAGCCGTTGACGCCGGAGCGCCTGTTGCCGGCGCCGGCTGCGGTTGCGTCTGACGAGGCCAAGAATCCTATAATACCATCGGGTCAGCCCGACGACGCCGTCATTCGGTATGTGCGGGAGCTTGCCAAAAGACACGCACGCGAGGATCATGAGGCCGAGATCGAGGCCCGCCAAGCATCCCACCCTGCGACGAGCGAAAGACCATGATCCGCGCTTCAATCTACGCCCGCTTTTCATCCGACCGTCAGAAGGATCGTTCGATTGACGATCAGATCGCCCTTTGCCGCGACCTCTGCGCGCGCGAGGGCATGGCGGTGATCTCGACGTTCGAGGATCGAGCGCTCTCCGGCGCCGGAGCGATCAATCGCCCTGGCTTCCAGGCATTGATGCGCGCCGCCGAGGCTCACCTGTTCGATGTGATCGTCGCCGAAGACGTGGATCGGCTGTTCCGCGCCCAAGCCGACTACCACACCACCCGCAAACACCTCGATCATCTCGGCGTCGCGATCCACACTGCAACCGGCAGGGTCGGCAAGCTCGACGGCGCGTTGCGTGCGCTCATGAGCGAGATGTACATCGAGAATCTTGTGCTGCATACGCGACGCGGCCTTGAAGGCGTCATCCGCGATGGGCGGCACGCTGGCGGGCGCGCGTTCGGTTACCGCGCTTTCCCCGGCAAGCCCGGCGAGTTAGAGATCGTCGAGAGCGAGGCCGAGATCGTGCGTGAGATTTTCGGCCGCTATGTGCAAGGCGAGACGCCGCGCGCGATCGCGCACGACCTCAACAGGCGTAGGGTTCGCGCACCGCTCGGTAAGCTCTGGAACGCCTCGACGATCAATGGCAACGCCTCGCGCCGCGGCGGCATGCTACTGAACGATCTCTACGCAGGGCGCATCGTCTGGAACCGGGTGCGCATGATCAAAGACCCAGTGACGCGCAAGCGGCTGTCGCGTCCCAATCTGAAAGAGCAATACAAGATCGTTGAGGCGCCGCACTTGCGCATTGTCGACGAGGCAACGTTTAGGGCAGCCCAGGCCATCAAGATCGAACGCCGCCGCGATGCGACGCCGGCATCGGCGCAAAAGGCGCGCGCCCCGAAACGAGTGTTCTCCGGATTGATCCGCTGCGGATCGTGCGGCGGCGGCATGTCTTCGATCGGCAGTGACCGCAAAGGTTTGCGGTTGCAATGTTCAGCGTATCGGGAAAGCGGTTCTTGTGACAACGGCCGACGCATCTACCTCGATGACATCGAAGGCTTGGCCATCAAAGGTTTGCGCCAACATCTCGCGCATCCGGAGATGATTGCCGAATATGTCGATGCCTACAACACCGAGCGCAAACGGCTAAAGAAGGAAGCGAACGCCGAGCGTGCCCGGATAGAACGGCGGCTCGGGGAGATCGAGCGCGAGATCAGGCGCGCCGTCGATGCGATCACGAAGGAAGGGGTGCCACCGGGGCCATTAGCTCCTCGGATGCGCGAGTTGGAAGCTGAGCGCACAACCCTCGCCGATCGACTTGAGGCGGCCAAGGAGGTCGACGACGTGATCGCGCTGCACCCGAATGCGCTCGACCGCTACAAGCGCGCCGTCTTGGAGTTGGCCGACCAGTTCAAGCGCGGCACCCCGACCGAGTTTGCGACCATCCGCGAGTTGGTGACGGCAATCATCGTGCACGCCAGCCCGAGCCGACCGGGCGGTGCGGGCACCAAGGCGAATGCTGAAGATGATCGGAGGCTGCGGATCGATATCAAGGGGCGCCTCGCCGCGCTCTGCGGCAATCCCGCCCTGTTTCCGAACATGGCTATGTCGGGGGGATCGATGGTAGCGGGGGAGCGCTACCGCCTTTCCCCACACCAACCAAACCTACGATATCTCATCCGATCTTACGCATAGGGCAGTTCGTGACCCTGGGGTAAGCGCAGTTTTATGCTCCTCCAGGGGAATGTTGAAAAGATCTCGGGCTACCAGTCGGGTGAAAGCGGCCTTTGTCGTGAAAAATCGCAAGCGAGCGCATTTTGGATGCCGCTATCGTATGGTAGGGCGCGCTGTCTCCTGTCAGAATTTCACGCGGGTCGGATTGCAGGTTCAAATCCCGGAGGCGCAACCACCGATACCGACATTCAGTTCAGGTTGCGATCTGACTGATGGATGCCCTGTGTCCCGAACGCAGTGAGCATCTTCTAAGTTATTGATCTTTCTTGGCGTGATGATCGTCCTCGTCCCGTTTTGTTCACGGTCGTTTCACCCAATTCGTTGCGATTTCATTGCGGCCTTTCGCAACGAGAACGGCGCTCGCTTAAACATTGAGCTTGGGGCCGACGCGCGGGCTAAGCGCACGCCGACCGTGCGCACATCGTGCTTTAGTGCAGCAAATCGCTGGTTGCCACACGGTTGATAGTGGCGAGGCGCTGCTCGGCACTTGCACTGAAATCTATGTCAGCGACCAGATCGAGTAGACGCTGATAGGCATGGTCGGCGACCGCGACAGGTAGTGGCTCTTCGTCGAAGGTATCAACATATTTGTCGACGACGGTATTAAGCAGCCGACACAAACCCTGGTGCTCAGGTTGGTCCTTGCAGGCTTCGTAGAGCCTTTGCTGAAATTCGCGGAAGGTGTGCAACCCGTGGTGCTGTTGCGAAAGCCATGTATGCAATGTGTTCATGAGAGCCTCTTCAAATAGGAGGAAGAAGCTACAAATTTATACAGCCCGGGAAGAACATCCGCAAATGCGATTTTCGCAATTCGTTAATGCGGCATTTGCAGCTGCGGCCGCGGCTCCGTGATCCGGAACAAGGCGGCTCCAGTGTCAGGCCAACTTCGGTGCGCTGTGCAAGCGGCGCGCTGCGGCCCCGGCATCCTGCCTCCTCTCCAGCCTCCCGGCGACGCTTGGGGCGCTAACAACGTCAAGGCGGACCCAAATTCCCGCCACCCCACCAGTTCCCCATGATAACGCTCCATGGGCTGGAGGGAGAAATGGCGATCAACGTACATTTGCAAACCAACAGCTCGAAGATCAGATCATGCGCTACCGCCTGATGGAACGCGACGTGACCAATCCCCTCGCGCTCGGTCTCCTCCACGGCATCGTCTCAGAACTAGAGGCGGCGCGGCAAGCACCTACGTAGCCGGATGCAAGGCTCGGAGCCGATGTGAGGGCTCCACAAGCTTGAGCCACTTCGCTGGTTGACCAGCGACGGAAAGACTCCGCGTCGTCCTGCCATTTTCATTTGGGGGAATAGCGTGGGCTAAAGACGAAAACGGCTGCTTCGTGACAATGGTGGTGTTGGGAACCTGCATGTTCTCCAGCACTCCAAGCAAAGCAGACCCCAAGGCCCCGCCAGGACCCTGCATCCTCGACGGCCTCTCTGGTTCGCGGCAACGAGGGTCAGTTGGGCCAAGCTGAGCCAAGGATGATCGAGCAGAAGTTCTGACGGACATAGTTCATGTCCTTCAGCGACAGAACGTCGGCTTTCACATTTCCGAACGTCGTCAGCGGCTTCTTGATAATGCCGTTGGCGAAGTGCTCGATGATGTTCTCCTTGAAGTTCGTCTCGCGCGGATGATGGACGCAGACATGGTCGCGCTGTTCATGCGTGAAGTGGTGATAGGCGATACCGAGAACGTCCATCTCCACACCGGCGGTCACCAGCGCGATGGTCGGGCGCATATGCTCGGGGATCCCGGGCGTGGTGTGGAGCGCGATGGCAGTCCAGACGTCCTCGATGTCACGCTCGGGCACGCCGTAGCTTTTCATGAATTTGCGGGCGGCGTTGGCGCCGTCGACCTCGAAGCGCAGATCGGGGCTCGAATATTTCTCGGTGAGGCCCATGTCGTGGAACATGGCGCCGAGGTAAAGCAGCTCGGGGTCGTAATTCAGCCCGCGGCGCTCGCCGGTAAGCGCGCCCCACAGGAAGACACGGCGACTATGGTTGTAGAGCAGGTCGTCTTCGTTATCGCGTACGAGCTGCGTGGCTGCGCGCGCGATGGCGCTGTCAGGCACGCGAATGCCGGCGATGATTTCGGACATGGAGCAATCTCCTCGGATGGATAACGGGCTGGTTGCTTGTCGGGATTAGGCAACAGGGCTCTGCTCCGGACAACGACCGGGATGCTACGGATCAAGACAGCCGTACGTCGTTTCCTGACAAAGGGCCGCTCGGAGCTTCAGGGCAGTAGGACCCGCAGTTTCGTCCTCGGATAGCTCGCGAACTATTCCGGTTCTGCTCGCCGGAAGCTGGCGCGATATTGTACAGGGGTCACGCCGAGACGGGTGCTGAAGACAATCCTCATCCGATCCGCAGATCCGAAGCCGCAATCGAAGGCAATGGCCTTCAGCGGTCGGTCGCTTGCTTCCAGCATCATGCGCGCGGCATCAATACGGGCACGCTCGATGAATTCGTGCGGGGTGGTCCCGGTCACCTGCCCGAAATGCCGAGCCAGATTCCGGGGGCTCATGCCGACCACAGCGGCAAGCGACTCCAACGTGTGGCGATCCCCAATATTGGCCATCACATGGTCCTGGATGCGCGCGATGGGCGATTCCGGATCGGCAGGTGCCGTGAGATAGGGACTGAACTGCGATTGTCCGCCCTGGCGCTGGGCAACGACAACCAGCCGCTTGGCGACCTTGAGCGCCGTTTCCGCGCCGTGCCGCTGCCCGACGAGCGCCAAGCCCAAATCTATCCCCGCCGTCACACCCGCCGCGGTGATCAACCGTCCATCGCGGACATAGATCAGATCCGGTTCGACCTTTGCCTTCGGAAACCTGGCCGCCAGCGCCTGTGCATCCTGCCAATGGGTCGTGACTCGCCGATCGTCGAGGAGGCCGGCATAGCCGAGTACAAAAGCCCCGGTGCAGATCGATCCATAGACGCTGGAGCGCCACGGCAGCTCCTTGACCCACTGAAGCAGGCACGGTTCGGGCTCCGCTTCCGGTGGCGTCGGAGTGCCGGCCACCAGAACGATGTCGAAGCCGCCCGCCGCCTCATCGAAGGTCAGGTCGGCGACCATGCGTATGCCGTTCGACGCACGCAGCGGATTGCGGTGAGCAGCAACCAATACCGTTTCATAGCGCTCCGCGCTGCCGAGAAACGCGTTCGCCTCACTGAACACATCCATCGGCCCAGCCACGTCTAGGGCCTGGACCCCCTCACAGACGACGATTGCGACAGCTTGTACCGGCACCTCTTTGCCTCTCCAGTCTAGCGCCCCATTATGCAGCTAGTTCCGGAGACTGCAAAAGGCTGGCGCGACTAGCGAAGCAACAACGAAACGTCTACCGGTTGGCTCGCTGGCGCAGCCGCCAACCAGTAGCCCCTGCAGCTCCTCAAGTGAGCATCACGGCCACAGGCGAGCTCGTCGCGCAATTTTCGTGATCACGACCCCTTGTCTGGCTTCGTCAAGGGCCCGTCCTTGGAATCGACGACGAAGACTGCCAGTAAACTGGCGGGCTCCTTGTCGCTGGCGTTCTCGCTGATGGTGTGATGTGAGCCGGGCATTTCGTAAAACCCTTCGCCTGCGTGATAGACCTTGGCGGGGTCATTGCCGACTTGGCTGCGGATGGCCCCGGATAGCACATAGGCGTAGATAAATGCCGAGGCCGCGTGGTGATGAGCAAGCGATTTGCCTCCGGGAGGATAGGTCACCGTCACAGCAACTATTTTCTTTCCTTCGACATTCGGGAGCGCGTGCTCGAACGCGACTTTCACCTGCTCCCGCTCCTGCGCGATCGCGGGTGAAGCCTCCAAGGCGATCGCTAACGCTATCAGCGGCACGAAGGCCGTTCGCACCGCTCTCCTCACTACTTTTGCTGTCATATCTCGAGGGTTTGACAGCGCACCAATCCGATAGGAACTTCCACCGATCGACATTATCGCACTCCTCTTCTAACAAGCTCGCGCAAACTAGTTGGAACCAAGATGCAGGGCCGAGCTGATGAGTGATGGTGACGCTTCCGATGTGAAGCCGTCGTCATCAGCTTCGGCCTGATGTGCTGCCGCCGCTGAGCAGCACCGATAAGAGCGCGGCCAGACCGAATCCCGCAGCCGCCAGCCGAGCCGCTCCATCGCGCCATTGGCAACGACCACAGCTCCCGCTGCGGCACCCATCGCGCTGCCGAGGTAGATCGCCGAGGAATTCATCGAGAGACTGATCGGCGCCAGTGCCGGAGCCAACCCCACCAGCCGCGCTTGCTGCGCCGTTATGAGTCCCCAGCTGGCCAAACCCCAAATCAAGATGGCTGGCAGCAGGACCGGCATTGCCCGCGCCGGCCCGAGTGCCGCGCTGAGCGAGAACGCCAGATAGGCCGTCAGGGCAAGCCAACCAGCAACGATCACGATCATGCGCGCGCCCCAGCGGTCCGCCGCGCTGCCGCTGAGCTGGGTGCCGACCGCGCCGGCCAGGCCAAAGCCCAGCAGGACCGGTGCCAGCGCCTGCGAGCCAAGGCCAGCGACGCTGGCTATGAAGACACTAAGATAGGTGTAGACCGTAAAGGTGCCGGCGACGGTCAGCACGTTCGTCACCAGCACGACCAGGATATCGCGACGCTTGGCCAGCGCCAGACGCTCACCCAGGCCGGCCGTGACGCCAGGCCATTGGCTCGGCAGCCGGGTGAGAATCCCAAAGAGCGAGAACACCGCCAGCCCCGCCACACCGAGGAAGGTGGCGCGCCAGCCGAACCTCTGCCCCACCAGTACGCCCAGCGGCACGCCGCCGATGATCGCCAGGGTCAACCCGGTGGTGACAGCGGACAGGGCGCGGCCACGCCGCTCCGGACCGCCCAGTGCGGCGGCATATCCACTGGCCGCCGGCATGAAGCTTGCTGCGGACAGGGCCAACAGCAGCCGCGCGGCCAACAGCGCGGCATAGCCTGGCGCCAGCGCGGCGAGCAGGTTGCCCAGGGCGAAGCCGCCCATGGCGACGACCAGCAGGCGACGCCGCTCCAGCCCGGCCGTCGACATGGCCATGACCGGCGCGCCGATGGCATAAGCGAGGGAGAAGGCGGTGACCAAATGACCGGCGGTGGGCAAACCGACGTTCAGGTCTCGCGCCAGGGCCGGGAGCAGTCCGGCGATCATGAACCCCTCGCTGCCGATGGCAAAAGCGCCGAGCGTCAGCCAAATGAGAGAGGCCAGCGAGTCGGCGGCGGTAGCTTGCGCGCGATCGGGCTTCAGTTCCTGGAGCACAGGAAAGGCCAATGTCATGATCTTGGGCCTTGGGATGACGACTCCGGAAAGGGCGAAGCAGCGATCAAGTCGCAGGCGTTGGGGCTCTTGAAGCCCGGGATGAAACGTTCGCACACGGCGGCGTTCACGGTGCCATACGTCGTCGCGGGCTTGTGCGCAAAGCCGGCGAAATACTCCTGAATGAAGCCTTCTTTGAAGTTCGTGCGCGGGTACTTGGCGACGATTTCCTCGCGCAGCTCCGCGGGAAACTGATCGAATCCCACCCCGATGACATCGAGAAGCACACCGGAGTTCAGGAGCGCCACTTCGGGCCCCATATGCTTCGGGATGCCGGGGGTGGTATGCAGCGCAATTGCTTCCCAGACGGTCTGCACCTGATCTTCAGCGATGCTGTGGGTGCTAAGAAACTGTCGGGCGGCATTTGCGCCATCGACCTCGAAGCGCTCGTCCGGGCTCGAGAACTTCTTGATCAGGCCGAGATCGTGAAATGCGGCAGCGACGTAAAGGAGCTCACGGTCGAAGCGCAGATTCCTCTGACGACCCTGCTCAGCAGCGAACAGGTAGACGCGGATCGAGTGATTAAACAGCAGCTCGGTGGAATGTTCGCGCAGGATGTCTGTCGCCTCTTTCGCGAGCAAGGAATCGGGAATGACGAGAGCATTGGAGAGATTTGGGGTTGTCATGGTTGCGTCCTTTCAGGAATTGCTGTGGGGCTTGGCTGCGCGTTGCACGCGAGCGCAACGACGAAATTGTGCTGATCAACTCGCTCCGACGTCGAGCACGATCTTTCCTTTCGGCGGAGGCCGCAGGCGTTCCAGCATCAAATGAGCCTCGCGCGCATCCGCGAGGGGTAACACTGCCCCGACGTTTGTTCGCAGCTTTCCACCATCGATGAAGCGAGCGATCTCCGTCAGATATTGGCTGGTGACGTCGACCAAAAAGAAGGCGGCTTCAACACCGTAGCGCTTTGCAAGATCCTGATCCGGGCGGGACACTGCCGAGATCAGCTTGCCGCCGCGCCGAATGACCTGAAATGAGCGGTCTTGGGTTTCGCCGCCGACAAGATCGATGACAGCGTCCGCGTTCTGAACTTCTTCCTCGAAGCGCTGCGTCCGGTAATCGATCACCGTGTTTGCGCCGAGGTTGCGCACAGCGGAAATATCGCCCGTCGATGCGGTTGCGATGGTTTGCACACCCGCGTGACGGGCCAGTTGAACAGCATAGGATCCAACGTTGCCGGCCGCACCGTGAATGACCACCGTTTGACCTGCCTTGAGTTGGGCATGATCAAACAACGCCTGCCATGCCGTCACGGCAACGACAGGAACGGACGCGGCTTCAACGTGGGTTAGCGAGGTTGGCTTGTTCGAGACCATGCCCGCGGAGGCTAGAGCGTACTCGGCGTACGCACCGATAAACTGCGGATTTGTAACACCATAAACCTGATCGCCCACGCGCAGTTCGGAAACTCCGGGCCCCACGGTCACGATTTCACCGGAGAAGTCCGAGCCCAGAGTGAGGGGGAGCGGTTGCGGCAACGCGCTCTTGCCGGACCTGATCCAGCCATCCCATGGGCCAACTCCCGCGGCCGCAACTTTGACCAGGACCTCGCCAGGACCAGGCTCGGGTCGCGGCACGCGCTCGAACTTCATGACCTCGGGCGACCCAAATTCGTGCACGCGCCAGGCCATCATTGTTGAATGAGTTCGCTCTTCGTTTGCCTGAGGAACAATGCTGCTCGCAGTCATCACATTCTCCTTGCGCTTAGCTCATCATGATTGCCGTCGACGGTTCGGGGTGCTGACGGGCTCATCCGTATGTCGCAAGGAGTCGTGCCGGGGACAACGAGAACTATCCTACGGATCAGGACAGCGGTACGTCGTTTTCTGACAACGGCCCGTCAGAGCTTTAGGGCTGGCAGACACGGTGCCGCCGTTGATGCTGCGACGGATCTAGAAAGCTCGCAGGAACCTCAGGTACGCGGTCTGCAAACGAGCAGGATCGGCACGCCATTTGCCGCGCAGCAGGGTCCGGAGTCCGAGAAGGCTAGTTATCGGCAAAGGTAGCTCGCCGGCGACGGCGCTCCTTTGCACATGCAGCCTGACGGACGATGGCGGGCCTACCTGCGTCATATATTGAGCGTGTCGCTGAACTGCCGGGCCCTGCCGCCGGTGGCCAGGTGAAAAAATACGAGTTCGAAGGCGACGTACCTGGCCGTCATGAACCTCTTCACTGCAGGATTGTCGACTGGGGATGCGCGATCACGCGCAAGTCGAGCTCGTCTCGTCCGCCCTGGCCATGGCGATCCGCCAGCAGCGGCCAGAGTCCTGATTGATCCACCACTCCGATCGCGGCATGCAGTAAGACTCGCGCAAAGCTTGCATCACGTCGCAGGGATCGTGTGATCCCGCGCGTTCGCTAACCCAACCCAGGCCAGCGGAAGTGCTACAGCACAGAGAGCTGCCATCGGAAAGAAGGCGGCTCCGGGATGCGAGGCATACAGAATGCCGGATAAGTAGGTCAGCGCCACTGTTACCAAACCTGAGCCAAATGCGTAGAAGGCCTGCGCGGTTGCGGCGGCGCGTCTCGGGATCAGATTACCCATTATGCGCATGCACGCGAGATGAAGCAAAGCGAAGGTCAACCCGTGTAGCGGCTGTATCAGCGCAAGCGCCAACGCGGAGGTCGTCAGGCCGGCCACGCACCAACGCACGATTCCGGCTCCGGCCGCCAAAACAGCTGCACCGCGGGGGCCCCAACGATCGAGGAATGCCGGACCGACGAGCAAGAACACGAACACTTCCGCAATGACCGCTTCTGACCACAGAAAGCTGATCGCCGCAGGGCTTATGCCAGCATCGGTCCACCGTATCACAGCAAATGCATCGTGCATTGCGTGGCTGCCATAGACCAAAGCTGATACCAGGATCACGGTTCGAAACGACGGAATCGCAAGTAGTGAACCGACCTCAGGGACGGAAGACCAAGGCGCACGCTGTCGTGCGGCCCGACTGGGCACACCGGATAGTAATGCCGTGGCGCCAGCGGCCGCGATCAGAAGGCCCGCGGTCAACCAGATGACCGCAGAGAAATCGGCGGGGCTAATGAACTGGCCGACTCCGAGGGTCCCCAATATGAAAGCTGCCGAGGCGGAGCCTCTTATCCAGCCGTACTCGAACCGCCTTCCCGCTATCAGAGGCTTCGCCACGTTGACCGATAACGCATCTGCGATTGACGTCGTGGGAGCAAGAGCAGCGGCCTGAGCTAGCGCGATAAGAAGCAACAAGAGGAAAGTATCGGCCCAGATCAGTGCGGCCGCGGCCGCGGCGGCCAAGGCAGCACAGCCTGCGAGCAGTAAACGCAACGCTCCGATCAGATCGGCGAGAAACGCAACCGACGGTCCAGAGGCGAGCCGCATGAGCATGGCGGCAGCCAGCAGCAATCCGATCTGCTGGGGGACCAGGCCTTTCGTTTCAAAAAACTTTGGCCAGAAAGGAGATGCGACGCCGAACGCTGCGTACAGGGCGACGTAGAGGAGAATATAGGCGACTGGTCCAGGAATGCGCACTGGCTTGAGGCCTTGGATGAGTTTGGCAGGGCCTTAGTGGCACTGCCCTAAGAGGTTTTGACCCGCCCGCCGCCAGCCACAGTGAACGGTTGTTGGTCCGCCCGGATCGGGTCAGATCGTGGCCTCCTGACGTCGGCCGCCTTCTGTTCGCGAACTAACAATCGTCGTCGAAGTTATACTGACGCCGAGTTGCAGCGAAGTGTCAAATATCGCATGCCGACCAACTCCTGTTGCAATCGCCGTTCAGCCGGTGAGGAGGAACGGTGCTACCTCGAATCGCTGATCCGAGAGGATTTCGAGCGATGCCATCCCGGTGACACACTGGACGATCTCAAAAGGCGCGCCGGTTTTTCAAGGGAAGACAAGGGACTGCTGCGGGATTGGATGGCAATAGCTGTTAGACGCGCAGCCGATGACTCCGGCCATAACCGTTGATATGGGTGCTACCCGGGAGCTGTTCGATGCCGGCGACGAGGTTAGTCCGATCAGGAAAGACGCATGCACAGAGGCCGCTGCCAGAAATGCTTTGGCAAGCCACGCCGGATATCGATCGACAGCGCGATCATGATCTCTGTTCCTTAGTCTTTCTCGACAATGATCTGCGACTCAGCCGCCAAACCGGCCAGCGAATTTGCAATTGTTCGGCGCAAGGCATCGTCTGGAGTATCGGTCGCCTTCCAGACAATAATCTGTGGTGCCTCGCTCCGTCGTGACCAGACCAGGCCGTATTTACGTATGAGGCCGCCTGCCTGTATCGTCTCAAGCGCCTCCGAAAGCGCATCGTGGAGCTTCACGCTCACAATAAACCTCTTGCCGAGATAGCCGACGGAAGTCCTCCAACTCACTCGACCCCAGTCCTCAACATGGCGCGAGCCAGCTCGAGCTCGCCAATCGCCTGCCGCAGCGCTCTGCGCGCCACCCGCTTGTCACCGTTCGCACAGGCTATGCTCAGTTCCTTGAGGTGTTGAACCGCCGCTTCAGCGTGGGCGACAATATCTGCAGCACCTGCAAATCCTTGTTTCTTATCCATGGTCAAACCTTCTTGCGAAGAGTCGCCGATGTTCTCGACTGGCGCAGCCTAAGCTGTCGGCGAGGCGTCATGACGTTTCAAGATCCCTCTCCTCTCGTGGCTGTACACCCGTGAGATGGTGGTCTATCGCCGCTCGCGAACTAGGAACGGAAGCTGAGTTGTTTCCATCTCGCTTTTGTTTCTCCCCTCTAAGCGGCAATGCGGCTCTGCGACTTGCTGATTCGACTTGCTGCGCCTGCGAGTGCCGTTCAGCTATCGGCTGAGCGAGCCGAAACGCCATAGGCGCCCCAGGTATGGGGTCTTCGCCTGCCGGTTTAATGAGCCCGCGTGCAATGAGCCTCTGCAATGCGCTTGTGAGTTCTCGATGGGTGGCCGACATACCTGCATTCGCGGCCAAGCTCTCGATCGTGATGCCACGCCCCTCACGACCGTGGCGAGCGAACACGGCCAGCAATCTACGCTCGGATTCCTGAAGTCCGGTTAGCGATAAATTCTCCATAGCGCGCACCTTCCAAAGTGCCGCCGCGCGGTCACCCTACGCGCCACTAAGCCGCTGCAGTTGCACCTCTCGCAACGTCCGTTGCATTTGGCCGAAGCGTTCGATCGAGCCATTCAAGCTTTCGCCGTCGTGGATGCGGCACGAGGGGTGCAGCTGCTGTCTCGTTGTGTGCGACCGTGCGAAGCTGCCGGTGATGCGCCGGCGATTCCAGTAGCGTGTATTGTATTCCTTGCCGACGGGCATAGGCGATGGCTGCTTCCGCTGATGGAAACGACAGTTCGACCTGCGAAAACGGATCGTCATCTTCCGTCCAGCCCATCAGCGGCTCGATCCGCAAAGGGGCGCGGCGTTCAAACTTGAGCTTCCATTGCTCTTGCCGCATGGGAGCAGACATCGTGTTCGGGCGCGCGTGCCTGTAAATGAGAGCCTGGGCGTCCACAGGAAATACCGACCTGGTAGCAGTCGAGATCGTCCGCACCTGGTCAGCACTCTCGTCCAGCGCGTAAAGAACAGCACCCATTCAAGCCTCCCGTCCGAAGGCCCTGGCGGGAGCGGCCCCCGCTCCCGCCACGGACTTACTTCGAGTTGATCGCGATCCGTTTCACCTTCGATTCCGCTTGCGGCAGCTTCGGCATGGTGACCGTCAGCACACCGTTCTTGAACGCGGCAGACACTTTGTCCTGGTCCACGTCGTCGATCGGAATGCGCCGTTCAAAGCGGCCGTAGTAGCGTTCGCTGAACCGGCGACTCTTGTCCTCCGTTTCGGTCTTCTTCTCGCCCTTGATCGAGAGTACGCCATTGGCGAGCTCGACCTGGACGTCCTTTTCGTCAAGCCCCGGCAGTTCTGCCGTGACCTTCACGTCCTTGTCGGTCTCATTGAGCTCGACGCTCGGCCACTTCATCGACTGCTCAAACAAACTGCCGCTGAACGGGGCGACATCAAACCCTCGGAAGACGTCGTCGAACAGGCGGTTCATCTCCCGATGGAGGGTCAGGACCGGATTGTAGTCTTCCCTGCGGCGCGTGGTCAGATCACGGCCGCGGCCCCAGGGGATCAGATCGGTCATTGCCATTGCGCTTCTCCTTTCATTCAAAGCAAACGTCCGCAGCTGCGGCGCGGCCGCGCCGCGAACGCCATCACAGGCAGGCCGGCAGTGTTACGCCGCTTGCTTGTGCTCAATCTGCTGTTGGTCGGTACCTGCGTTGATCGCAATCTGGCGTGGTTTCATGGCCTCGGGGACCTCACGCACGAGATCGACTTTGAGCATGCCGTTCTCAAACGAGGCACCCTTCACCTGCACGTAGTCCGCCAGATTGAACGTCCGTCGGAACGGGCGCGAAGAAATGCCTTGATAGAGATATTGGTGGCTGCCCTTCTCGGCTTTGCGGCCCTCCACCGTGAGCAAGTTCTGCTCGGCAGTGATGGTGATCTCGTCAGGCGTGAAGCCGGCCAGAGCCAGCGCGATCTGGTAGTGATCCTCACCGACCCGTTCGATGTTGTAGGGCGGGTAGTTATCGCCGCCCGTCCATCGGACGGAGTCCTCGATGAGGTCGATCAGGCGATCGAAGCCAACCGTCGACCGCCACAGGGGAGCTAGATCAAGAGTGGTCATAGCCATATCCTCCTTCGAGCAACATGGTTACGAGCGCCTCGGACACCGCCTCCGGCGCCCGCTGACCGGGCCCTTAGACTGGCGCCCGGTGCCACACGATTGCTCGTGCTTGCACCCATCAATTTGGAAGCGACGCCCCTTATTTCAAGAGTTCTTCGAACCTCTTGCAAACAAACTAATGCTTCACCCATCTCCTTGGCGGGGCCGACTCAGACGGTAACAGGATGGCTGCCCGCCACTCGCTCCCGCTCCGCCACGGGTCGGTCTTCGTAGCGCAAGCCAAGCAGAACGAGGCATCGATGACCAGCATGATTGGGCGCACAGCCGCTTGCAGAGACATCTCTCGGAACCACTCAGTCTGCTTGTGGTTCATAGCGCTGCCGCACGCCGGCCCGGGTAGGACGGCACGGATCACAGGCGATGTGGATGGGTCGCCAGGGCAACGAACGAAAGGACGAGGGATGGAATGAGGATTGCGCAGATTGCTCCGCTCTTCGAAAGCGTGCCGCCGCGGCTTTATGGTGGAACCGAGCGGGTCGTGCATTACCTGACGGAGGAGTTGGTCAGGCAAGGACATGAGGTTACGTTGTTCGCGAGCGGAGATTCCATCACCTCCGCCGAACTCGTCGCCTGCACGCCACGCGCCTTGCGGCTCGATCCTGATGTTCGTGATGCCGTTCCCCACCAGATGCTGCTGCTGGACAAGGTTCGCCAGCGCGCGGAGGACTTCGACATCCTCCATTTCCATGTCGACTATCTGCATTTCCCACTGTTTCGAACCCAGGCGGGACGGACGCTGACGACGCTCCACGGCCGGCAGGACCTTTGCCGACCACATGCCGTTCTACGCTCATTTCCCGGAGATGCCGCTGGTCTCCATCTCGGATGCGCAGCGCGCGCCGCTGCCGCGGGCCAATTTTGTGGCGACCGTCCACCATGGGCTGCCGCTCGATCTGCACCAGCCGACGTTCGAACCGCGCGGCGGCTATCTCGCATTTCTCGGGCGCATCTCCCCGGAGAAAGGCCGGACCGCGCCATTGCGATTGCACGGGCATCAGGCCTGCCGCTGAAGATCGCGGCGAAGGTCGACAAGGCCGACGAGAGGTATTTCCATGAGGCGATCGCGCCGCTGCTCGAAGGAGACGGGGTGGAGTTCATCGGTGAGATCAATGAGAGCGAAAAGACCGAATTCCTCGGCAACGCCGTTGGCCTCCTGTTTCCGATCGATTGGCCGGAGCCCTTCGGCCTCGTCATGATCGAGGCGATGGCGTGCGGCACCCCGGTGCTGGCCTTCCGCAGTGGCTCTGTGGCCGAGATCGTTGAAGACGGCGTCAGCGGACGCATCGTGACCAGCGTGGAGCATGCGGCGCAGGCCATTCCAACTTTGCTCGCGCTGGATCGCCGGGCGGTCCGCGCCCAATTCGAGGAGCACTTCTCGGCAACCCGCATGGCCGCTGACTACGTCAGGGTATACCAGAAGCTGCTGCGCAAGCGCCCGGCGGCCGAACGCGAGCTCTCGGTGTTGGCAGCGCATTCGGCCGCAATGAATGGGCATACCGGGCACGCGGCGGCAGCCATCGCAACGCAACACGAGACAAATTGAGGGGGCGCGCCAAGGGAGGTGATCATGCCCCCGGGCGTCGATCGGCATTTGCCGGGAGGGGGCCATTGCGCGCCCTCCTGCGATACTGAACGAGGGCGGCAAATTTGCGTGGCCGTTTAGGGCTGGCCGGGAACAATTTTCGACTGTTTGCGTTCTGTGGACGCCTCACCTGCCTGCGGACGCCTGCAAGGGTCCAGCAACGCAGGGGCGGCAAGCTCGTACCCATCTTGCTCTTGGAGGATATGGATATGGGACACATTGCGACCCTTTTCCGGCGATCCAACCTGGTCCTCATCCGCTTGGTCCGCACAGTCCGTGGTGCTGATACGGGCCGTTATTTCGCGCAAGCGAAATCCGATTTGACGAAGTCGCTTTCGAAGTTGCACAGCAAGCTCAGATCCCTTGCGAGCAAGCTGGCCGCTAAAACGAGCGCCAGCTCTTCATAAGCTTCGCGCGTGCAATTCGGAAGAATGGAGCGATCGTCATGTCGGCTATCGCAACCCTGCCCTCTGTCTCCGCAGAGGGGGGCCTCTCTCGCTACCTTGTCGAAATACGGAAATTTCCGCTGCTGACAGCCGCCGAGGAGGCCGCCTGTGCCAAGAGGTGGCGGGATCACGGAGACCGAGAGGCCGCCTACCGTCTGGTCACCAGCCATCTCAGGCTGGCCGCGAAGATCGCCATGCAATATCGCCGCTACGGTCTTCCCATCGCTGACCTCGTTTCAGAAGCCAACTTTGGCTTGATGCAGGCGGTCAAGCGGTTCGACCCGGCTTTGGGCTTCCGGTTAACCACTTATGCGGTCTGGTGGATCAAGGCGTCGGTCCAGGAATATATCCTGCGATCATGGTCATTGGTGAAAATGGGCACCACGGCTGCCCAGAAAAAACTGTTCTTCAAGCTCGGCCGTCTCAAGAACAGGATCGCAGCCGGTGACGAAGCCGATCTCCGCCCGGACCAGGTCAGCTATATCGCCGAAGAGCTCAAGGTGAGCCCACCGGAGGTGGTGGAGATGAACCAGCGCATCCGCGGGGATGCTTCGCTCAACCTGACGATCAGTGAAGACGAGACGATGGAAGAATGGCAGGACCGACTCCTCGACCCTTCGCCCGATCCGGAGAGCGCCCTGACGGATGCTGACGAGTCTCGGCGTCGGCAGGCTGCGCTGTCAGAGGCACTGAATGCGCTGTCTGCGCGGGAACGCACAATCCTCGAAGCACGATATCTCGCCGATGAGCCGAAGACGCTCGACGATCTCGCGCAACAATTTCGCGTCTCGCGGGAGCGCATCCGCCAGATCGAGCAGCGCGCTTTCGAGCGCGTCAAGCGCGCGGTCCGTGCGCGGATTGCCGATGGTGCTGCTCCGGATCTCGCCGACGCCCAGTCCAGGAGGTGTACAACTCGCGGCCGGAGGCCAGCCCTTGAAAATCACAGCTGTCAAACTCAGTTGATTTAGCGGTTGGGCCTCGCCAGCCACAGCAGCTAGCACCGGGAGGTGGGAGGAAGTAGTCAGGAGGTTGCGTCCGCTGCGCGACCGTGTGCTCGTTAAGCGCATCGAAGCCGACGAGAAGTCGCCTGGCGGAATTATCATTCCCGATACCGCAAGAGAGAAACCGCAACAGGGCGAAGTGGTCGCGGCCGGTCCGGGCGGCCGGGGTCAATCCGGAAAGCTCACGCCGATCGATATCAAAGTCGGTGATCGCTTCTCTTCGGCAACTGGTCCGGAACGGAGATCAAGCTGGATGGGACAGAGTACCTGATCATGAAGGAGAGTGATCTCTTGGGCGTGCTGACAGATGGCACAAGCGCAAGGAAGACCGCCTGACCACGGTGAAGAATAGGATTCTTCGGGAGGAAGGAACGATGAGCGCAAAGGAGGTTCGATTTTCGAGTGACGCCCGCGAGAAAATGCTCCACGGCGTCGATGTTCTCGCCAATGCCGTCAAGGTGACACTAGGACCGAAGGGCCGCAACGTCGTGCTTGAAAAGAGCTTCGGCGCCCCCCGGATCACCAAGGACGGGGTGACGGTAGCCAAGGAGATTGAGCTCGAAGACAAGTTCGAGAACATGGGAGCTCAGATGGTTCGCGAGGTCGCATCAAGGACTTCGGACCAGGCGGGCGACGGCACGACGACCGCCACCGTGCTCGCGCACGCGATTGTACGCGAAGGCGCGAAGGCCGTGGCCGCTGGCATGAACCCCATGGATCTCAAGCGGGGAATTGATCTTGCCGTCGACGCGGTCGTTGAGGAGCTGAAGAAGAACTCGAAGAAGCTCTCCTCCAACGAGGAGATCGCCCAGGTCGCCACCATCTCTGCCAATGGCGACAAGGAGATCGGCCGCTTTTTGGCCGATGCGATGAAAAAGGTCGGAAACGAAGGCGTCATCACCGCCGAAGAAGCCAAATCGCTCGTGACCGAACTCGAGGTCGTCGAGGGAATGCAGTTCGATCGTGGCTATATCTCTCCGTATTTCGTGACCAATACCGAGAAAATGCGGGTCGAGCTCGAGGATCCTTACATCCTGATTCACGAAAAGAAGCTCTCGGGTCTCCAGCCCATGCTGCCTTTGCTAGAGGCAGTGGTCCAAAGCGGCAAGCCCCTGCTGATCATCGCCGAAGACGTGGAAGGCGAGGCCCTGGCGACGCTGGTCGTCAACAGGCTGCGCGCCGGATTGAAGATTGCTGCAGTCAAGGCGCCAGGTTTTGGTGACCGTCGCAAGGCTATGCTGGAGGACATCGCGGTCCTTACCGGCGGCAATTTCATCAGCGAAGACCTTGGCACCAAGCTTGAGAAGGTTACGCTTCAAATGCTCGGACGTGCCAAGAAGGTCATGATCGACAAGGACAACACGACGATCGTGAGTGGCGCCGGCAAAAAATCCGAGATTGAAGCACGGGTCAAGCAGATCAAGACCGAGATTGAAGATACCACCTCCGACTATGACCGCGAGAAGCTACAGGAGCGCCTGGCGAAGCTCGCCGGAGGCGTCGCTGTGATCCGGGTGGGCGGCGCGACCGAAGTCGAGGTCAAGGAGCGCAAGGATCGCGTCGACGACGCCATGCATGCAACGCGCGCGGCGGTCGAAGAAGGTATCCTCCCTGGCGGCGGGGTTGCGCTGCTGCGCACGACCTCTGCGCTTTCGAAGCTCAAGCCGACCAACGAGGATCAGCGGCATGGCGTCGAAACGGTGAGGCGGGCAATCACCTGGCCTGCGCGGCAGATTGCGGAGAATGCGGGCGAAGAGGCATCGCTCGTGCTCGGCAAAATCCTCGAGAACAAGGAGTATGCCTTCGGCTTCGATGCGCAGACCGGAGAGTACGGCAACCTGTTCGCGAAAGGGATCATCGATCCGACCAAGGTCGTCAGGTCGGCGCTGCAGGACGCCGCATCCATCGCAGCTCTGTTGATCACGACCGAGGCGATGGTCGCTGATGCTCCCAAGAAAAAGGATGGGGCCGCCCACGGCGCATCCGCCGGCGCCGGCGAAATGGCCCTTTAGAGGAAACAGCATGTCGATAAGGGCACTTGTCCGGGAGAGAACACCGCGCATCCTCTTTCTCCCAGGTGGTCTTACGCCCATTTGCTAGTGGATTCGTAAGTACAGCTGGAAGTCGAATGCTTCTTTTCAACGCAAAGGTTCCTGCCTCGAACGCACGGTTTCTAGTGGCCGCGAGCTCATGACCGCTTGAATGCTGGATCATCCAGCGCTCTTCCGAACGCGGCAAGCATTGCCGCCGCGTCGTGGTCTCCGCGATCATCAAGAACGTGGTGAAGCAGCTCAGCACGCTCCCGGAATGCGGGCAGAAGCGACGAATCGCGTTCGCACAGAACTCCTGCAATGCAGAGAGCGAGGGCTTCCGTCCCCATTTTGATCTGAGCCAATGAGTCTGCAGTCATATCTCATTCCTCCCGATTGATTTGCCTGGGGCGAGAGGCCGCAAGCCGCCTTACGGCCGGTGCAAGTGCGAAAGTCCGCTATTGGTAGCAAATTTTTGTCCTAGCAGTTCAGCGATAGCACTTGCCTCTTGAAAGTGCCAAAGACCAACCCAGATCAAAGTACAGAGGGGCGACCGTGATGGCTTCCTCGCCCCGCCAACAAATACCGTGGGGTTCAAACATGATCATGGGATTTGCCGATCCGTTCGACACGCTACTCAACCTTCAACGCTCCCTTGACGCGACCCTGGCCAACGACTGGCTCCAAGATTTGACTGCCAGCCGCGGCCCCTTCCCGCCAATCAACGTTTTTCAGCAGGGCGACGACATCCTGGCCATCGTCGAACTGGCGGGTGTTAAGAAGGATGACCTGCAAATTCAGGCCAAGGAAAACTCGATACGCATCTTCGGCAGGAAAACGGTCGAATACCCCGGGGAAGTGAGCCTGCACCGGCAGGAACGCGTCTCTGGCGAGTTCGATCGGACGCTGTCATTCCCGGTGCAAATCGAGCCGGATGGGATCAAGGCCGAGTATCGGGATGGCATCTTGGCGCTATTCCTTCCGCGTGCGGAAAGTGACAAGCCGCGCACCATCAAGATCGCTTGAACCGCAATGACCAATGACCATCCCTCACTCGCCCAAATCTACATCAAGGCGTTCTAGGAGGCACAACATGGCTTCGAAACGGGAACTACAGCTGGCACAAAAGCGCGAGCTGGAGAAGAAGGAAGAGACCACTGTCCCGGCCCGCATATTCGTGCCGAATGCTGACATTTACGAGACGAAGGACGGGCTCAACGTAGTCCTCGAAATGCCCGGAGTCGAAAAGAACAGTGTCGACATCCGAGTCGAGGACGACGTGCTCAAGGTCGACGGGAAACTTGACTTCTCCAAGTACCAGGGCCTGCAGCCGCTCTATACCGAGTACAATGTCGGCCACTTTTCAAGGAGCTTCCGCCTTTCAAACAAGATCGACCAAGGCAAGATCGCTGCTGATCTCCAGGACGGCGTGCTCTCGCTCATGCTGCCGTTCGCCGAGAAAGCCAAGCCGCGCTCTATTCAGGTGAATTGAGAGCAAGCCATTGGAGCGGCCGCGCGCCGGTTCCTTCCAGCGGCGCGCGGCAGGTGTTGACCCTCATCCCTCGAGCCGCTTCAGGAGCCGCTCCTTCTGCGCAGCAGTTTTGCGACCGTCGACAGCGCATCTCCCCAGGTCTTGGCAACTACAAACCAGTTGGTGCGCCGACGATGAACTTGCCACTCCCGGCTTTCCGAGGCCCGGACAAGCCCACGCTGATCTCGTCCTTGACCGCTATTTTGCCGGCCGCCGCAGCGGGCCGTCCACCCATTTCCGGGCGGCGGGATCGTGCAGCGGATCGTCGTCGCACTCGGGGCAGACATAGCGTTCCCTGCCTCGCGCCGCCTCGTCGCGCACGAGCTTCATCGGCCGCCCACAGTGCGGGCACGGCTTCCGGATAGGGTGCAGCAGCGACATTGGACTCCCCCTGCCGGGGAACAGCCTAACGGCTTTTGGCGGGCGGGCACAAGCGATGTCTTGACGTGAACCTCGCCGACCATCGAAGATAGGCATTCGGTGATGTTGTGGGGTAGCGTCATGGAAGAGTTCTACAGCGGCTTCGCGCAGCAAGCGCGCGACTTGGCGGAGAAGGCAGATCCGTTCACACGCAGAAGGCTGCTCGACTTGGCCAAAAGGTACGACGCCAAGAGCAAACCCGCCGGCAGCTCCCGGCCGCTGCCACCACCACGGACCAGCCCGCCCTCGACGCTCTTCTCAGGTCCCGGCGAAGCATGAGGAAACGCGGGCCTGCCGAGGTCAAGTGCGACGCCTGCGGTAGCACCGGGCACCAGCCGGCGCACGTGACGGAACTGGACGGAAGCATCTTTCAGGGCCATTGCACGAAGTGCGGCGGCAAGGGACTCGAGTGAACTTCTCCCGCTGCCCCAACCGTTAGTCGCGTGCGCGGCGCAGAGCCGACTCCAGGTTACTCTCTGCTTCTCCAGCGGCTCTCTTCGGCCTCGGCGCGCTCATCCAATGCCGCGCGCTCTGCTTCGATGGCGCTCGCCTTCTTCTCGTGCTGCCGCCGGGCTTCGTCCATCGCTGCCTGCGCCTTGCCGACCGCCCTCTCCCGCTTCTTGCGCTCCTTGGCCCGGGCCGCGTCTTCCCGGCGCCGCTGCCGAGGACCGTCGCCAGAACCCCCTCGGCAGGACGGCCGGCTCCCGCGAGCATGGACTCGATCGCCTTTGCTCCGGTCTCGCCGAGCATGCCCTTCAAGGCGGAGGTGACCTGCGAAGTGACCGCCTCATGGCCGAAAAAGAGGCCTGCGATCGCGATGGCGATCACGATGATCGGTCAAGGGAAAACACCGAGTAGTACGCGAGGGCCGCGCCCTGACGGGCATCCTTGTGGCTCGACCAGTTGGTCGCAGCCTCCTTGGCTACCGTCCACCACATGGCCGCGCTCGACCTTCGCCCTCGCCTACACCATGCCCGATAAGGCCGGCTAGTTGGAAGGTTCCTGACCTGCGCCGGAACCGCCTCCAACCCGCAAACGTTGGCCACTCGGCCTAGCACTACTTTGGCAGATTGTGTTTTCGCCGCTGTTTTTCACGGATTTGCCTTCGGCAATATGGGCAATGCTGAGACGGCGGCCGAAGGATGAGATCAACGATGGCGTGACGTACGGCTGGCATGGTTGGCTGAGGCGGAGGCCCGTAGATTCTTTTTTTTCCGCCCCGCGTATGCGAGGCGACGATGTTGCAGGAAGGCGTAGGCAATCATTGTCATCAGGGCGTGGCGATGGAGACCTTGCCATGATCGCCCTTCGAAGTGATCAAGTCCAAGTTCCTCCTTCAACTGCTGATGCGCCTGCTCACAAATCCACCGTGCCTTGATGGTGGCGGCCAGCGTGCGCAGATCCGTCGCCGCCG
>Ga0209389_1000053_pt1 | contig 108874 bp, 97 predicted proteins | sample CowpearedBW_FD_187526 | JGI IMG/M metagenome (GOLD analysis project Ga0209389, IMG submission 187526) | Root nodule microbial communities of legume samples collected from California, USA - Cow pea red BW (SPAdes) (version 2) | ecosystem: Host-associated > Plants > Roots > Nodule | place: USA... | reverse complement strand
TGTTAGGCCTGCCGCCAGCGTTCAATCTGAGCCATGATCAAACTCTTCAGTTCAATACTGCTTGGGTTTTTAAGAAACCCTAAACTTGGCTCAGCAATCTCAAATGACTATGTGATTTCTCGCATGGTCACTTGTGATGCTGATAATCTTTTTGACTATCAGTCCGTACTCACAAGCACCCACACGAATTGCTTGATTCAATTTGTTAAAGAGCGTTTGGTTAAGAGCTTTTCGTCTCAACCGAGGCGCGCATTCTACGCTTTCCTCAGAGCCTGTCAAGCGTTTATTTTGAAGTTTTTAGCGAGAAACTCGTTTAGCTTCAAACACTTGACTCAACACAGTGGCTAGCTTTGCTTCGCTACCGCGTTGGAGTGGTGCGCATTATAGGGAGGCCATCGAGAAGGTCAACCTTTAATTTCAATGATTTGAAATATTTCTGGCAAAACCGCTTAAGGGCTACCACCCACCCCACCAATTGCGCACTATATTGCTCAACACCTCCCTCGCCAAAGGATTGCCGCACTTAAATGAACACCCAGCCCCGCAGCCTGGCCGCCACCCTCTTCCCGATCGGCCTACTGCTTATCGCCATGGCATCGATTCAGTCCGGCGCCTCTCTGGCCAAAAGCATGTTCCCCATCATCGGCGCACAAGGCACCACCACCCTGCGCCTGATCTTCGCCAGCATCATCATGCTGCTTATACTGCGCCCGTGGCGGGTACGCATGACCGCCAACACGTTGCGCAACGTGGTCATCTACGGGATGGCACTGGGCGGCATGAACTTCCTCTTCTATATGGCCCTGCAAACGGTACCCATCGGTATCGCTGTGGCCCTGGAATTCACCGGCCCGTTGGCCGTGGCAATCTTCTCCTCGCGCCGACCGATCGATTTCCTGTGGATTGCGCTCGCCATCGCTGGGCTGCTGCTGTTGCTGCCAGCAGGTCACAGTGGCCAGGCACTCGACCCAGTGGGCGCCGCCTATGCGCTGGGGGCGGGCGTGTGCTGGGCGCTGTACATCCTGTTCGGGCAACGTGCAGGAGCCGAGCACGGCATCCAGAGCGCGGCCCTGGGGGTGGTAGTCGCGGCCCTGTTCGTCGCCCCCATCGGTATCGCCCACGCCGGTAGCGCTCTGCTCACACCTGCCGTGATCCCCATGGCGTTGGCCGTTGCAATACTGTCCACCGCCCTGCCATACAGCCTGGAAATGGTTGCCCTCACGCGAATCCCGGCGCGCACGTTCGGCACCCTGATGAGCATCGAACCGGCATTTGGCGCATTGTCCGGCCTGCTTTTCCTCGGCGAGATGCTGACACTCACTCAATGGCTGGCGATTCTGGCAATCATTACCGCCTCGGTCGGCACCACCCTGTCCATGCGCAAGGCAACCAGCCCGGCCATCGCAGCAGACTGATATGAGAAATATTTTCATTTGAGAAAGGATTAGTGATTGTAGCAGCCCGTCTCGCTGATTAAGCTGTCACAGAATCATCATCTTTACGCTATCTACTGGGCCGAACACGGACGCTGGGGGAAGGTTCAGGAAGAACCGAAGCGACAACGACAGGGTCGTGACAACTGATTTGCCCTGCATTTAAGGACAGGAATGAAACGAATTTTTCTCATCCTGGCCATCTTGGCTATTGCTGGATGTGCCGCCACAGCCAAGACCGAGGTCAAAAGGGGCAAGAAGGGCCTGCATATCAATTGCTCCGGTCTTTCTTCCTCGTGGGACAATTGCTACAGCAAGGCCGCAAGCGCCTGCAGCACGCGCGGCTACCGAGTTGTTGCGCGCTCGGGCGATAGCGATGAAGAAGCCGGTGACTATTTGTTCGGCATCAACCCGGCGGGTTACACCAGCCGTAGCATGATCGTCATCTGTAAATAGAGAAAAGGGCAGCTCGCAAACTGCCCTTTTTCATTTGTGTTACAGCGGTGCAGTACGCAGCTCCAACCAGGCTAGCGCATCCCCTTGGAGCAAAGGCGCCAGGCGCTCACGTACGCTGGCGTGATAGCCGTTCAGCCACTCCACCTCTTCCTTGGCCAGCAACCCGGGCAACAGACAGCGGGTGTCGATAGGGCACAGCGTCAAGGTCTCGAATTGCAGGAAGTCACCAAAGGCACTCCTCCCCGCTTCGCGGTTGACCACCAGGTTCTCGATGCGAACGCCCCACTGCCCCGGGCGGTACGTACCCGGCTCGATCGAACTGATCATGCCCGCTTGCATGGCCGTCTGCGGTGCAGGTGCCGCCTGGTAGGCGATTACTTGAGGCCCCTCGTGAACGTTCATGAAGTAGCCCACCCCGTGGCCCGTACCATGGCCATAGTCGACCTGGTCAGCCCAGATCGGCGCCCGGGCAATGGCGTCGAGCAACGGCGACAGTACCCCTCGCGGGAACGTGGCACGCGACAGGGCAATCATGCCCTTGAGTACACGGGTGCAGTCCTGCTTCTGTGCCAGACTGGGGTTACCGACCGGCACCATGCGCGTGATGTCGGTAGTGCCGCCCAGGTATTGACCGCCCGAGTCGATCAGTAGCAAGCCATTACCCTCGATGAGCGCATGCGACTGCTCGGTGGCACGGTAGTGTGGCATCGCGCCATTGCCATTGAAGGCGGCAATGGTAGAAAAGCTCAGTGACACGAAATCAGGGCGTCGAGCACGCGCGGCACTCAATTGCTCGTCAACCGTCAGCTCCGTAATGACCTCCCGGCCGAGGTTCGCCTCGAACCAGGCGAAAAACTCGCACAAGGCTGCGCCGTCCTGCTCCATGACCTGGCGAATGTGCACCAGGTCGTCGTCACCCTTGCAGGACTTGCTCAGCGTGGTGGGGTTTAGCCCCTCGACAAGAACCACCTCTGCCGCCAGGTTGTCCAGCAGGCCGCAGGTCACCCGGGCCGGGTCCACCAGCAGCCGCGCCCCCGCAGGAACAGTGCCAAGCGCCTTGCCTGCTTCGCTGTAGTCGCGCACCTCGATGCCGTCGACCTCCAGCACATGACGCAGGTGCGCGTCCACCTTGTCCTGGCCCACGAACAGGATGGCCTGCTGCTGATTGATCAGGGCAAAGGCCAGGAAAACCGGATTGTAAGAAACATCGCTGCCGCGCAGGTTGAACAGCCAGGCAATGTCATCCAGGGTTGCGATGAAGTGCCAGTCGGCCCCCTTGGCCAGGATGCCCTGGCGCAATTGCGCGAGCTTTTCCGCCCGGCTCACCGTGGCGTGTGGCGGCAGGTGCTGGTACACCGGGTTGCCTGGCAGCGCCGGGCGCCCGTCCCAGACTTGACCCAGCAGGTCCATGTCAGTCACCAGCTGCGCTCCACGCGCCTTCAGCCGCTCGGCCAGCTGGCGCGCCGAAGCCAGGGCCATGACCGCACCATCCACTGCCACGCGACCGTTGGGCTCGACGTTTTCGCCCAACCATTCCAACGCTCCGGGTTTGCCCGGCAACAGTTTCATCAGTTCGATGCCGCTGCCCTCCAGCTCCTGAGCTGCCTGCTCCCAGTAGCGGCTATCGACCCACAGCCCGGCAAACCCAGGCGTCACCACCAACGTACCGACCGAGCCCTGGAACCCCGAAAGCCACTGGCGCCCCTGCCAGTAACCGGGCAGGTATTCGGAAAGATGGGGGTCGGCCGAGGGTACCAGCAAGGCATCGATGCCCCCTGCCGCCATGGCTTGGCGCACGTGCACCAGTCGCTGCGGCACGCTTTGCTCAAGGGTGGTCTGGACGTTCATGCGCTCTCCTGCGACTTCATAACGGTTGATCCAATAGGCCGATAATGGAACAGCCACCCGGGCGCTGCAATCGCGACGACCAAGATACGGCATGCATTGCCCACCACGCCCTGTGCCAATAGGACACTTCCTACAACAGGACCAGGACCACCGATCAAGTTCCCCTGAACTTCCCCAAGACACCGGCTTCACACACAGTACACTCATTGCACACAGGCAAATGACCATGCCCAGTGCCATCGAACCGAAAGCCGGCGTGGTGTTGCTTGACACCCGCGACCACACGCCCGAACACGAGCACGGCGTTCATCTAAAGCTTGTCGAAGGCCTGGCACGTTTGCTGGGCTGCTCACCTATACAGCCCACGCAGCAGCCAGATGCCGCCGATGCCTACTATTATCTGCCAACCGAGACCCTGATCGACCCCAGGCGATATGCCGCCTTGGGTATTTGCAGCGAACAGGACCTGTTTGGCGGCATGGTGCCGCACCCCTACATGGCAACCAAGGCGATCTCTCACCCGTTACCCGCCGAGGCCAGCTTCCCGCCGGGCTGGACCGACGACTTCGCCCGACAGGCCAGCGATGCCCTGCTGCGCGGCTACACCGTGTTCAGCAAAACCGACGCTCGCACTGCCGCACAGTTGCTGCTGCTCGACGGCCCGCTGAGGGTCAAACCGGTACTGGCTTGCGCAGGACGCGGTCAACAGGTCATCACCACGGCAGACGCCCTTGAGCCTCTGCTGGCCGGCATGGATGACCAAACGTTGGCGCTGTGGGGCCTGGTGCTCGAAGAAGACCTGAGCGAGGTGCAAACCTTCAGTGTCGGTCAGGTGCGCGTCGCCGGCTTGACCTGCAGCTACTACGGTACCCAGCAACTGACACGTGACCATCAGGGTACCGAGGTCTACGGCGGTTCTGACCTGGTGGTGGTACGTGGCGACTATCAGGCGTTGCTACAGCTCCCACTGGAAGACCACCTGCGCCTTGCCATCAACCAGGCCATGGTTTACGAACAAGCCGCCGAGCAGCACTTCCCGGGCTTTGTCGCCTCACGTCGCAACTACGACATCGCCCGCGGCATCAGCCCTTCGGGCCACCTGTGCAGCGGGGTGCTCGAACAATCCTGGCGCTTGGGTGGTGCCAGCAGTGCCGAACTGTTGGCCCTGCAGGCGTTTGCCGATGACCCTGCATTGCAACGGGTACGTGCCTCCACCCACGAAGTATTCGGCAACCCCGACCTGCCCACTGACGCCACCCTCTTTTACCAAGGAAACGACAGTGAACTCGGACAACTCAGTAAATTTGCGCGGATTCGCGAACATGGCCATTCAGAGTGAAACCGTTGAACTGCAGGTCGAGAATGACCGCATCGCCGGCACCTTGGTCAGTCCGGGCACCAAAATGCCGGGGATTCTCTTCGTACACGGCTGGGGCGGCAGCCAGCAACGTGACCTGGCCCGCGCCCGGCATATCACCGGATTGGGATGCGTGTGCATGACCTTCGACCTGCGCGGTCACGAAAAGACCGAAAGCCAACGCCTCACGGTCACCCGTGAACAAAACCTGCAGGACTTGCTGGTGGCTTACGATCGACTGGTCAGCCACCCGGCTGTCGACAGCAGCGCCATCGCCATTATCGGCAGCAGCTATGGCGGTTACCTGGCGACTCTGCTGACCCGCCAACGGCCGGTCAGATGGCTGGCCCTGCGGGTACCTGCCCTGTACTGGGATGACGAATGGGGCACCCCGAAGCAAACCCTTGACCGTCAACGCCTGAATGCCTATCGCCAACGCCACCTGGGCCCGGCCGACAACCGCGCGCTGGCCGCGTGTGCCGAATTCGGCGGGGATGTGCTGCTGGTGGAGTCAGAGCAGGATGACTACGTGCCGCACAGTACCTTGATGAACTACCGCTCGGCGTTCGTCAACGCCCACTCGCTCACCCATCGCATCGTCGACGGCGCCGACCACGCACTGTCCAGCGAAGAGAGCCAGAAAGCGTACAGCTCGCTCCTGGCGGCATGGATCAGCGAAATGGTCATAGGTGCCCGCCTGGATCGCTACCCGCACTACGCACCATGGTATGCCTGAGGACCGCCCACCTGGCAATGCAGGACGCCATCGTCGCCGCGCACCAGGCTGCGCAAGGCCTGGTAGGCGGCGAAGTTGACGCCGCGTGCCTGATGCTGGCCCAGCAGGTCAAGAAAGGATTCCTCGATGAAGTGCACGGCCGCCGCCGCCCAGGCCTGGCGTGACTGCCATTGCAAGTACTGCAACACCCGGCTGCCATCGTCGCTGGCCTGGATGCTCACACCCTGCAGCCCTTCGCAACGCGCAGCCAACGCTTCACTACGGGCCACCAGGGCCTGAGCCAACGCTTGCTGGCACATACTGGGCACTTCGTATTCGATCATCTGGGTAAACCACAAGGCATGAGGTGATGCCAACATCGACAGTCTCCTGGCTACGTACGCATGCAGCGCGATGCCGAGCAGGGTAAAACCTCAAGCAAAGTCAAGGTCAAGTGGTTTCTATAGAGCCTCGCCGGATACCGCAAACCGCCGCCGATATTCACTCGGGGTAAGGCCAGTGACACGCTGGAATACCTTGCGAAACGCGCCCGGATCCTGATAGCCGACACCCCACGCGATCTGTTCGACGTTGCGCCGGGTAAACTCCAGCAAGCGGCATGCACGCCCCACCCTCACCTGCTGGCAATACTCGGTCGGGCGCAGCCCGGTAGCGGCACGAAAGCGCCGCAAGAAAGTGCGCGCCTCCAGCCCCGCGCAGGCCGCCATCGTGGCCAGGTCAGCATCCTGCCCGCCATTGCCCTGCAACCAGTGCTGCACCTTCAACACGGCCTCGTCGCCGTGATCCAGGCGCGGGTTGAACACAGCGCCGGGCAGCGGCGCCGCGACCGGATCGACGGCCAGATAGCGGGCGGTCTCCTGAGCCACCGTCGTCCCCAAAAAGCGCTCCAGCAGGCGCAAGCCGAGGTCCGTCCAGGCCATCAACCCTGCCGAGGTCACGATGTCGCCGTCATCCAGCAACGGCTGCTGAGCCTCTACCCGCACCCTGGGGAAGCGCTGGGCAAGCGCATGCACATAATTCCAGTGCGTGCAGGCCGGGCGCCCGTCGAGCAAACCGCTGGCGGCAATGAAAAATACACCGATGCATACCGACGCCAGCACCGTACCACGCCCGTGCAGCAGGCACAGCGGCGCGCGATGACGTTCGAGCAACTCGGCTTGCGGAGCTGACTCCAGGCTTGGCGGAATGATCAGGACCCGCAGGCCTGGTACGGTGACAGCTGAGTTATCCGACGCAGGCAACAACTGCCCCGTCTCATCTGCCTGCCAGCAACTGACGCGAATGTGCGGCAGCTCGACGGCCCCCAGTTCGGCCGCAACCCGGTTGGCCACCAGGAACAGGTCGGCCAGGCCATGCACAGCGGCGCGCTGCACGCCGGGGTATAGCAGCAAGCCGATATCCAGGTTAGCGCCGGTGTCAGTTTTTGCCCGCATAGTGTCGTTCGCGCCAATCCTCAGGTGAGTGAACACAGCCTATAACTAACGTCTCTCGACGACTACTGCCACAGGAGGCAGCATGAGCAAGCAGGCACTGATCATCATCGACATCCAGAACGACTACTTCCCGGGCGGCAAGTGGCCCCTCGATGGCGCCGACCAGGCGGCCGACAACGCCGCCCGCCTGCTGGCAGCCGCACGCCAGCGCGGCGACCTGGTGGTCCATGTGCGGCATGAGTTCGACACTGCCGATGCACCCTTCTTTGCCCCCGGCTCGCAGGGTGCGGCCATCCACGCCAAGGTCGAGCCATTGCCGAGCGAGCCGGTGGTGCTCAAGCACAAGGTCAATGCCTTCCTCGGTACCGATCTTGAGCACACGCTGGACCGGCATGGCGTCGAGGCGCTGACCATCGTCGGCAGCATGAGCCACATGTGCATTGACGCCGCCACCCGGGCTGCAGCCGATCTGGGCTATCAAGTGACTGTGGCGCACGATGCCTGCGCGACCCTGCCACTGGCGTTCGACGGCAAGCAGGTGCCGGCGGCTCATGTGCATGATTCGGCGATGGCGGCGCTGGCGTTTGCCTATGCCAATGTGGTGAAGACCGACGAGCTGCTGAAAAGCTGATCGGCTTGAGACCTTTGGGGCTGCACAGCAGCCCCAAAGCCTGCAGGCTCAAATCGCCACATTGCGCACAAACCGAACAGCCACCACGCCATCGTTACGGTAGGCATACCGGCAGTTACTGGGGAACACATGGAACTGCCCCACCTGCAAGCGATGCTCGACCTCTTCGATGATCAGCGTCAGCTGCCCATCGATCACATAAATCTGCTCGCTCCAGCCTTCGGCATCGGCCTCACTGTGATAGCACTCCCCCGGTGCCAGGGTCCATTCCCAAAGTTCCACCTCGCGCCTTGCCGGGCTGGTGCCCAGCAACACCGCTCGGCTCTGCGGGTGTTCGCCAGCCCACGCCAGCTCTTCAATGCGCCCGGGGTCGCGCAGGTCTGGCGCCTGGATCAGGGTACTGAAAGCCACGCCCAAGGCTTCGGCAATCAGGTCCAATGTGGTCAGGCTGACATTCTTCTCGCCCGCCTCGATCGCGACCAGCATGCGCCGGCTGACCCCTGAACGCTCGGCCAGCGCCGCCTGACTCAAGCCGGCGGCGTTGCGCAGACTGCGCACATTGAGGCTGACATGTTGCAGCACCGATGCCCGGTGCGAAGAATCCTTGTGCACTATATTGCTCACTGGTCAAGATTGCGCAGTATACTGCCCACTTTTGCGGCGATTGTGCGCCGCCCTTTCCGAGTGTGCAAGACCATGAATCAGCCCAGCAGCAAGCCTACCCCTGCCGTCACCTTCCGCCTGAGCAAGGCCGAACTGGTGCTGGTATTCATCACCATGTTGTGGGGCGGCACTTTCCTGTTGGTGCATAACGTAATGACCGTCAGCGGCCCGATGTTCTTCGTCGGCCTGCGTTTTGCGGCAGCCGCGCTGTTCGTTGGTGTGGTCTCGGCGCGAGCGCTGCCCGGCCTGACCTTCACCGAACTGAAGGCCGGCATGCTGATCGGCGTGTCGATCATGCTCGGCTATGGCCTGCAGACCATGGGCCTGCAAACCATCAGCAGCAGCCAGTCAGCGTTCATCACTGCGCTGTACGTCCCGTTCGTGCCGCTGCTGCAGTGGCTGGTGCTGGGGCGGCGGCCTGGCCTGATGCCCAGCATGGGTATCTGCCTGGCATTCATCGGCCTGATGCTGCTGGCCGGGCCGGAAGGCGGCAGCCTGCGTTTCAGCGAGGGCGAACTGGTCACCCTGATCAGCGCCGTGGCCATCGCCGGTGAAATCATTCTGATCAGCCGCTACGCCGGTCAGGTCGATGTGCGCCGGGTTACGGTGGTACAACTTGCGACCGCATCGCTGCTGGCGTTTCTCATGATCGTGCCGACCCAGGAGCGCCTCCCCGACTTCTCCTGGCTGTTGCTTGCCAGCGCAGTGGGCCTGGGCGCAATGAGTGCGGTGATCCAAGTGGCAATGAACTGGGCACAGAAGTCGGTCTCGCCTACCCGCGCCACACTCATCTATGCCGGTGAACCGGTGTGGGCCGGCATCGTCGGGCGTCTGGCTGGCGAGCGCCTGCCTGGCGTGGCGCTACTCGGCGGCCTGCTGATCGTGGTTGCCGTGGTGGTCAGTGAACTCAAGGTGCGGCGCCCTCGCGAAACCGTCGAAACACGCGATGTACAGAACCCTGGCGAAGGCCAGGCGGGGCTGTAAAACAGTCAACAGCGGCTATTCTTTGTAAAAAACTGTTATAAAAAAACCGCTTGTCACAGCCGGTTTGTAGGATTCTGCGACAGCTTGCGTGTTGGTGATAAACACCTCGGCACGTATGATTCTTTGCAAACTTCTCCAGAATAGGCCGCTATGTCCTTGATAGTGCTATTGCTTCTGCCGTTCGTGGGCAGTTGCCTGGCAGCTGTGCTGCCGCACAACGCACGTAACGCCGAGTCCATTCTTGCCGGGCTCGTAGCCCTGGTCGGCACCGTCCAGGTAGCACTTCTGTACCCTCAGATTGCCCATGGTGGCGTCATTCGCGAAGAGTTCCTGTGGCTACCCAGCCTGGGGCTGAACCTGGTGTTGCGCATGGACGGCTTTGCCTGGCTGTTCTCGTTGCTGGTACTGGGCATTGGCACGCTGGTATCGCTGTATGCGCGCTACTACATGTCACCGCAAGACCCGGTCCCACGCTTCTTCGCGTTCTTCCTGGCATTCATGGGCGCCATGCTCGGCCTGGTCATCTCCGGCAACCTGATCCAACTGGTGTTCTTCTGGGAACTGACCAGCCTGTTCTCCTTCCTGCTGATCGGCTACTGGCACCACCGCGCCGACGCCCGTCGCGGCGCCTACATGGCGCTGATGGTAACCGGTGCAGGCGGCTTGTGCCTGTTGGTAGGGGCCCTGCTGCTCGGCCATGTGGTCGGCAGCTATGACCTGGACAAGGTCCTGGCTGCCGGGCATACCATCCGCCAGCATGCGCTTTACCCGGTGCTGCTGCCCCTGATACTCATCGGCGCCCTGACCAAGAGCGCACAGTTTCCCTTCCAGTTCTGGCTGCCCCACGCCATGGCAGCGCCCACACCGGTGTCGGCCTATTTGCACTCGGCCACCATGGTCAAGGCCGGGGTGTTTCTGCTGGCACGCCTGTGGCCGGTACTCTCCGGTAGCGAGGAGTGGTTCTGGATCGTCGGCGGTGCCGGCGCCCTCACCCTGCTGCTTGGCGCTTTCGCCGCCATGTTCCAAAATGACCTCAAGGGCCTGCTGGCCTATTCGACCATCAGCCACCTGGGCCTGATTACCCTGCTGCTGGGCCTTAACAGCCCGCTGGCTGCCGTCGCCGCGGTATTCCACATTCTCAACCATGCCACCTTCAAGGCCTCGCTGTTCATGGCCGCCGGCATCATCGACCACGAGAGCGGCACCCGCGACATTCGCCGCCTCAGCGGCCTGATCCGCCTGGTGCCCTACACCGCGACCCTGGCCATGGTCGCCAGCGCCTCGATGGCCGGCGTGCCGCTGATGAACGGCTTCCTGTCGAAGGAAATGTTCTTTGCCGAAACGGTATTCATCAGTTCCACCGCCTGGGTCGAGGCCACGCTGCCGGTGATCGCCACCCTGGCCGGCACCTTCAGCGTGGCGTACGCCCTGCGTTTTACCGTCGATGTGTTCTTCGGGCCGACGGCCCAGGACCTGCCCCATACCCCGCACGAGCCGCCACGCTGGATGCGTGCTCCGGTGGAGCTGCTGGTGCTCACGTGCCTGGTCGTGGGCATCTTCCCCACCCAGTCGGTCGGCCCCCTGTTGGCCGCTGCGGCCCTGCCGGTGGTTGGCGGCACCCTGCCAGAATACAGCCTGGCCATCTGGCATGGCTGGAACGCGCCAATGATCATGAGCCTGGTCGCCATGAGCGGCGGCATCGTTCTGTACCTGCTGCTGCGCAAACAACTGCGCCTGGGTCGCTTCCCCTACCCGCCCGTGATCGAGCGCTTCAATGGCAAGCGGTTGTTCGAGCACGGCCAGGTTCATCTGATGTTGCTGGCGCGTCGCATCGAACGCCTGTTCACCACCCGGCGGCTGCAGTCGCAGCTGTTCATGCTGGTATTCGCCGCGTTCCTCGCGGGCCTCACGCCGATGCTCCATAGCGGCCTGAGCTGGGGTGATCGCCCGAAGATTCCGGGTTCCGGGGTATTCGTCGCCCTGTGGCTGATCGCCATTGCCTGCGCCATCGGCGCCGCCTATCAGGCCAAGTACCACCGCCTGGCGGCACTGATCATGGTCAGCGTCTGCGGCCTGATGACCTGCATCACCTTCGTCTGGTTCTCTGCGCCCGACCTGGCACTGACCCAGTTGGTGGTGGAAGTGGTCACCACCGTGCTGATCCTGCTCGGCCTGCGCTGGCTGCCACGGCGTATCGAAGGCGTGTCACCGCTGCCGGGTAGCCTGGAGCGCGCGCGCATGCGCCGCCTGCGCGACTTGCTGCTGGCCGTGCTGGTGGGTGGCGGCATGGCCGTGCTGTCGTACGCCATGCTGACCCGGCCCACGCCCAACGACATTTCCTCGTTCTATCTGAGCCGTGCGTTGCCTCAGGGCGGCGGCACCAATGTGGTCAATGTCATGCTGGTCGACTTCCGCGGCTTCGATACCCTCGGTGAAATCACCGTGTTGGTGGCTGTGGCACTGACGGTGTTCGCCCTGCTACGGCGCTTCCGTCCTCCAAAAGAGAGCATGCAACTGCCGGCGCAACAACGCCAATTGGCGCCGGACGTAGTCACCGACCTGATCAACCCGCGGCATGCCACCGATACCGCGCTGGGCTTCATGATGGTGCCGGCAGCTCTGGTGCGCCTGCTGCTGCCGATCGCCTTGCTGGTGTCGATGTACCTGTTCATGCGCGGGCACAACCAGCCCGGTGGCGGCTTTGTCGCTGGCTTGGTCATGTCGGTGGCGTTCATCCTCCAGTACATGGTGGCCGGCACCCAGTGGGTCGAAGCGCAGATGAGCCTGCGGCCGCTGCGCTGGATGGGTACCGGGCTGCTGTGCGCGACCCTGACCGGGGTCGGCGCCATGCTGCTGGGTTACCCGTTCCTCACCACCCATACCGCCCACTTGCACCTGCCATTGCTGGGTGATGTGCACGTGGCCAGCGCGCTGTTCTTCGATATTGGCGTATTCACCGTCGTGGTCGGCTCGACCCTGCTGATCCTCACAGCCCTGGCGCACCAGTCGGTGCGCGCCTACCGCCCGGGCAACCCGGCAAAAACCAGCCAAGCAGGAGCCGCCTGATGGAAGAAGTGATTGCAGTCGCCATCGGCGTGCTGGCTGCCTCCGGAGTGTGGCTGATCCTGCGCCCGCGTACCTACCAGGTGATCATGGGCCTGTGCCTGCTTTCTTACGGGGTCAACCTGTTCATCTTCAGCATGGGCAGCCTGTTCATCGGCAAGGAGCCAATCATCAAGGATGGCGTTACCCAGGACCTGTTGCATTACACCGACCCGCTGCCACAGGCACTGGTGCTCACCGCCATCGTCATCAGTTTCGCCATGACCGCGCTGTTCCTGGTAGTGCTGCTGGCCTCGCGAGGGCTGACCGGTACCGACCACGTGGATGGCCGGGAGCGTGACGAATGAGTGATATCAGTCAACTGATTGTCGCCCCCATCCTGCTGCCGCTGATCACGGCGGCGATGATGTTGCTGCTGGGTGAAAAGCACAGGCACATCAAAGCCAGGCTGAACCTGCTGTCCACCTTCTCCGGCCTGGTGATCGCGGTCTGTCTGCTGCTGTGGGTGCGCACCCAGGGCCAGGCAGCGTCGATCGGCGTGTACCTGCCGGGCAACTGGCCGGCGCCATTCGGCATCGTGCTGGTGGTGGACCACCTGTCCGCGCTCTTGCTGACCCTGACCGGGGTCATCGGTTTCAGCGCGCTGCTATTTGCCCGTGCCCGCTGGGACGGTGCAGGGGCCAGCTTCCATGCGCTGTTCCAGATCCAGCTGATGGGGCTGTACGGCGCCTTCCTCACCGCCGACCTGTTCAACCTGTTCGTCTTCTTCGAAGTGCTGCTGGCCGCCTCCTATGGCCTGCTGCTGCATGGTTCGGGGCGTGCGCGGGTGCGCGCCGGCCTGCACTACATCGCTATCAACCTGTTCGCCTCGTCGCTGTTCCTGATCGGCGCAGCGATGCTGTATGGCGTGACCGGTACCCTGAACATGGCGGACCTGGCGCTGAAGATTCCACTGGTACCGGAGGCCGACCGTGGCCTGCTGCATGCCGGCGCGGCAATCCTGGCCATGGCCTTCCTGGTCAAGGCCGGTATCTGGCCGCTGAACTTCTGGCTGGTGCCAGCTTACGCGTCTGCCAGCGCGCCGGTGGCTGCACTGTTCGCCATCATGACCAAAGTCGGCCTGTACGCCGTGCTGCGCCTGTGGACATTACTGTTCTCCGGGCAGGCCGGGGCCTCGGCGCATTTCGGCGGCGAATGGCTGGTTTACGGCGGCCTGGTTACCCTGGCGGTGGCAGCGGTATCAATCCTGGCGGCACAGCGCCTGGAGCGTATGGCGGCACTCAGTATCCTGGTCTCGGCCGGCACGCTGCTGGGTGCGGTGGGTTTTGCCCAGGCGGCTCTGACCGGCGCGGCGCTGTTCTATCTGGTCAACTCGACCCTTGCGCTGTGCGCACTGTTCCTGCTCGCCGAACTGGTCGAACGCTCGCGCTCGGCCAATGAAGCGCCGCTGGACGACGAAGAAGACGCCATGCCGCCGCCACTGGAATCGCTGCACCCGCCCAAGGGCATCAACCTCGACGATGAACAGCAGGTGGTAATCGGCCAGATCATCCCGTGGACCATGGCCTTCCTCGGCCTCAGCTTCATCGCCTGTGCACTACTGATCATCGGCATGCCGCCGCTGTCGGGCTTTGTCGGCAAGCTCAACCTGATCAGTGCGCTGTTCAATCCACTGGGCCTCGGCGTACCGGTCGAGCAGCCCCTGAGTGCCGCCGGCTGGGGCCTGGTGGCGTTGCTGATCCTGTCCGGCATGGCCTCGCTGATCGCCTTCGGCCGCGTCGGCATCCAGCGTTTCTGGAAGCCCGAAGAGCGCCCGTCCCCGGTGCTGCGGCGCTATGAATGCCTGCCCATTGTCATCTTGCTCGGCCTGTGCCTCATCCTCAGCTTCAAGGCCGAGCCGTTGCTGCGCTACACCCAGGACACTGCCGCCAGCCTGCAGGCCCCCGATGCCTATATCGACGCCGTGATGGCCGCCCGGCCGATTCCTGGCCCCACCTCGCGCGACGTACAGGTGCAGCCATGAACCGACTGTTCCCCGCCCCACTGCTATCGGTCTCGCTGTTCGGCCTGTGGCTGCTGCTGAACCTCTCGGTCAGCCCTGGCAACCTGCTGCTGGGCGCCGCACTTGGCATACTGGCGCCACTGTTGATGGCGCCCCTGCGCCCGCAGCATGCACACGTACGGCGCCCCCTGGTCATCGCCCGCCTGATCGTCCGGGTCGGCATCGATGTGATCGCCTCCAACCTGCTGGTAGCCCGTGGTGTGCTGCGGGCCGGCAAGCAGCCGCCACGCTCTGCGTTCGTTCACATACCACTGGCATTGCGTGACCCCCACGGCCTGGCAGCGCTGTCGATGATCACCACGGTGGTGCCTGGCACCGTCTGGTCCGAACTGGCACTGGACCGCAGTGTGCTGTTGCTGCATGTGTTTGAGCTGGACGATGAAGCGGCCTTCATACAGCACTTCAAGGACACTTACGAACGCCCGCTTATGGAGATTTTCCAATGACAGGCCTGCTCGCCAATGCCGTCCTCGCCAGCCTGTTCATCTTCGCCCTGGCCATGGGCCTGGCGCTGATCCGGCTGTTCCGTGGCCCGTCCGCCCAAGACCGCGTGCTGGCCTTGGACTACCTGTACATCCTGGCCATGCTCACCATGTTGGTGCTGGGTATCCGTTATGCCAGTGACACCTACTTCGAAGGGGCCCTGCTGATTGCACTGTTTGGTTTTGTCGGCTCGTTTGCCTTGGCCAAGTTTCTGCTGCGCGGTGAGGTGATCGAATGACTGAAGCCCTAGTACTGCCATTCTGGCTGGAGCTGGTCACCGCCGCGCTACTGCTTACCGGCAGCCTGTTCGCCTTGGTCGGTGCTATAGGCCTGGTACGCCTGAAAGACTACTTCCAGCGCATGCACCCGCCAGCGCTGGCCTCGACCCTTGGTGCCTGGTGCGTTGCACTGGCCTCGATCATCTACTTTTCGTGGCTCAAGGGCACCCCTGTGCTACACGCGTGGCTGATTCCGATCCTGCTGTCGATCACCGTGCCGATTACCACGCTGTTGCTGGCGCGGGCGGCGCTGTTTCGCAAACGCATGTCCAAAGAGCCGGTGCCTGAAGAGATCAGCAGCGGCCGAGACCGTGGCAATTGAAGGTTTGCCGTCTCAACCTTGGCTGAGGCGCTGCAACTCGCGCCGGACCATGGCGGCATATGGCGGCGGGCTGAGGCGATAGAGCTCAGCCGCCACCCAAGTCAACCAGGCGCCTTGCAGCTTTTCACGTCCGGCCAGCAAACGTTCTGCCTCAGCCACGGCATCTGCCTGGTGCTGCCGATGAAACTCGGCCCGCGAGGCTGGTGCGTCGTCACTGTCGGTCATTCACTGGCCTTGAAGGTGGTCAGTTCACCCTTGCGCCATTTGGCGACCTTGCCAGTCACTGCTTTAAGCAACTTGCCCAGGCCTTCCTGCACTTGCTGCTGCGCGGCGAATACCAGCATCACGCCATGGCCTTCACGAAACACGATGCCCTCGCCTTCCGGCACAGAAACGAAGGCGTAGTCGCCCACGCCATACACATTCAACTTGATTTCGCGAAAGCGCATTTCCAGCTTGCCACCTTCGCGGCTGGGCAATACGGCAGCACGAAAGTGGTCGCCGACTTTCAGTTCAAGGCGCTGCTTGTCATCGACCACCAGTGCACTCTCGGTGTCGATTTCGGCCATGTACAGGCCTTCAGGACTCTGCTCGGTGACATAGATGAAGCGGCCCTGAAACAGTTGGGCCAATTTACCGCGCAAGTCGCCCAGGGCGAACAACGCATGCGTATCAAGTGTGCTGACTGCCAATGAAGTAATCCTCAACCGGTTACAACCCGCCCTCACCCAAGCTCGGGGAGGCACGGCCATTTCTTATCGATAGGCAAAAAGAGTAATAAAGCGATATGCGAAATGTCTGTGCTCGCTGACGATGCAGCGTGCAGGAATCTTTACTCTGGTTTGCCAGACTCGCCCTCAACCGAAGGCGTTTGGCTCATTCCCGGCTTGGGAAGCGTGATGCCTGAAATCACTTGCCAGAAATCGCAACCAATGGCGTGAGCCTGCAAGAAGACAAGCCCTGGCATCCATGTGCGCATTACTGTAGGACAAATATGCCCGAAAACACCGAAACCCGTCGAGAGGCAATAAACATTTTCAGGCAGCCAGCCCTTTCTTCAGTTGCAGTTGCCAGGCAGCCTGACACTCAAGCGCTTCTTCGCGCGTGGCGAAGGCGGTGCCGCGCCGCTCGCCATTGACCAGCACGACCCAGCAAATGCGCTTGCCCAGCGCCTGCAAGGTGGCCGGCACACCCGACCCTATCATCACAGCCACATCGACTCGGCTATTCATCATTCCCTCCGGAATTTAATTAGCACCCTAACGATAAAGCCATGATACGCCCGACAGTGACGCGGAAACAGCGCATCCCGGTACATCAGTGTTTCGTAAGGCGTAACAAAAACGGTATCGACGAGAAACGCAAAAAGCCCCAGGAATTGCTTCGAGGGGCTTGCACCACGCGCGGGTTTATACCTGACGCTGGTGGCGGTCGAGCTGCTCGTGGCGCTCCTGGGCTTCGATGCAGTACTTGGTGGTCGGGCTGATCAGCAAGCGCTTCAGGCCGATAGGCTCACCACTGTCATCGCACCAGCCGAAGCTTTCGTCGGCAATACGGTCCAGGGCCATTTCCAGCTGTGGCAGCAGGCGCTGGTCGCGGTCGATGGCATTTACCAGCCAGCTACGTTCTTCTTCGACCGAAGCCACGTCGGCGGGGTCTGACGGGGTGTCCAGGCCTTCGATGGTGGTGCGGCTGAGTTCGATGCGTTCATGGGTTTCGACTTTCATCGCCTGCAGCAGCTCAGTAAAGAAGGCAAGCTGGTCGGCGTTCATGTAGTCATCGGCCGACATGGCCAGCAACTGTTCCTTGGTCATCGATTTCTCTATGAAAAAATGTGCATTTGGGCGATTCATGTGCCGTCGATGCCTATGCATCGCCAGCGGAATTCTTCAAGCGCCAACCGGCACTCTTTTACAGGGGGCGGCAGTCTAAGGCGCCACGCCGCGTGGAGCAACTGCAAATGGGTGCGAATTTGCTTCCACTGCTCACAATCCGCCGGTCGGCACCCCAGCTCAGCTGCTGGGCCAGCAGTAAACTGAGATTCTGGCAGTGCCCATCCGCCTGCTGTTGCTGTTGCTGTTGCTGTTGCTGTTGCTGTTGCTGTTGCTGTTGCCGTTGATCTTGATCTTGATCTTGATCTTGATCTTGATCTTGATCTTGATCTTGATCTTGATCTTGATCTTGATCTTGATTTTGATCTTCGCGACTTCAGGAGGCCGAACGCAGGCCTTGCGGAGGCAGGTGACGGGCATGGATGCCCGTCAAGCGCTGAGGCCCCAGGATGGGGCCTTCGGCGCGGTCCTGCCGGGAGCAAGGCCGGAGTGAGGGAACCCCGGAGCGCAGCGCAGGGGCCGGATGATGGGAGCGCAGCGTTTTTTGGTTACTTTTTGTCGCGTTTGACAAAAAGTGACTCGCCGTAAGGGCGAAAAGGTGAGTCAGCGTCGCCATCGCGAATGGACTGTTCGCTGAGTCAAAACAGACGAATTTGCTTCTTGCTTCTTGCTTCTTGCTTCTTGCTTCTTGCTTCTTGGATGTGGGCATTCACATCGAGTAGGTATTCATTCACGCACGTGGCGCATAGTCACCTTTCCGCCCTTACGGCGGGTCACTTTTTGTCAAACGCGACAAAAAGTAACCAAAAAACGCTGGCTCCTATCATCCGGCCCCTGCGCTACGCTCCGGGGTTCCCTCGCTACGGTCTTGCTCCCGGGAGTACGCGCTGCAGGCCCCATCCATGGGGCCTCAGCGCTTGACGGGCATCCATGCCCGTCACCTCCCTTCGCAAGCCCTACGCTCGGCCTCCTGAAGTCGCAATCTGCGTCGCCTGAACTATCGCGCACTTAGAAGCAAAAGCCACAGCAACGGCAACGGCAACGGCAACGGCAACGGCAACGGCAACGGCAACGAACCGAGTCTGATCAACGGTCCTTGAACTGTGCCTCACGCTTGGCGATGAATGCGGCCATGCCTTCTTTCTGGTCTTCGGTGGAGAACGCCGCATGGAAGACCCGACGCTCAAAGCGAACCCCCTCGCTGAGGGTGACTTCAAATGCTCGGTTGACGCTCTCCTTGACCATCATGCCCACCGGAATCGACTTGCTGGCAATGGTCGCCGCCACCTTAAGCGCCTCCTCCACCAGCTCTGCCTGCGGCACGATCCGCGCCACCAGGCCTGCACGCTCGGCTTCTTCCGCCCCCATCAGGCGGCCGGTCAGGCAAAGCTCCATGGCCTTCGCCTTGCCCACCGCACGCGTCAGGCGCTGGGTACCGCCCATGCCCGGCAGCACGCCCAGGTTGATTTCCGGTTGACCAAATTTGGCATTGTCCGCCGCGAGGATAAAGTCGCACATCATCGCCAACTCACAGCCGCCGCCCAGGGCAAATCCAGACACGGCAGCAATGATCGGCTTACGGCGATTGGCAATGCGGTCGGCGTCGCTGAACAGGTCGTCGACGTAGATCTGCGGGTATTGTAGCTCAGCCATTTCCTTGATGTCGGCGCCAGCGGCAAAGGCTTTGGCCGAGCCTGTCAGCACCACGCAGCCGATGTTCGGGTCGCGCTCAAGCTGGTCCAAGGCCTGGTTGATCTCACCGACAATCTGCGCGTTCAGCGCATTGAGCGCCTGCGGGCGGTTGAGGGTGATCAGGCCAACCTTGCCGTGGATGTCCAACAGGATGGTTTCGAATGCCATGCAGTCTGCTCCTTCAAAGATTGCGCGCAATGACCATGCGCTGAATGTCGCTGGTGCCTTCGTAGATCTGGCAAACCCGAACGTCGCGGTAGATCCGCTCCAGCGGGAAGTCACTCAGATAGCCATAACCGCCCAGGGTCTGCAAGGCATCCGAACAGACCTTTTCGGCCATTTCCGAGGCAAACAGCTTGGCCATCGACGCTTCCACCAGCGCCGGACGCCCCGCATCACGAAGGGCAGCGGCGTGCAATACCATCTGCCGGGCAACGGAAACTTTCGTTGCCATGTCAGCCAGGCGGAACGCCACGGCCTGGTGCTCGATCAGCGGTTTGCCAAAGCTTTGGCGCTCGTTGGCATAGTCGCGCGCCACTTCGAACGCCGCGCGGGCCATACCCACCGCTTGCGAGGCGATGCCGATACGGCCGCCTTCAAGATTGGCCAGGGCGATCTTGTAGCCTTCACCCTCCGCACCCAGCCGGTTGGCCACTGGCACGTGCACATTGTCGAAAACGATCTGGCAGGTGTCGGAGGCGTGCTGGCCGAGTTTGTCCTCGACCCGCGCTACCTGGTAGCCCGGCGAATCGGTCGGCACGATGAAGGCGCTGATGCCACGCTTGCCGGCCTCCGGGTCGGTGACTGCAAACACGATCACGACGCCGGCGTTCTGCCCCGAGGTAATGAACTGCTTGCTGCCATTGAGCACGTAATGGTCGCCCTCCAGGCGTGCACGGGTCTTCAGGCTGCTGGCATCAGAGCCAGCCTGCGGCTCGGTCAGGGCGAAAGCACCGAGCATCGCACCTGTCGCCAGCGGGGTGAGGAATTGCTGTTTCTGCTGCTCGTTGCCGAAGCGCAGAATCGGCACGCAACCCACCGAGTTGTGCACGCTCATGATGGTCGAGCAGGCGCCATCACCCGCAGCGATTTCCTCCAGCGCCATGGCATAGGCCACATAACCCGTGTCGCTGCCACCCCACTGCTCGGGCACCAGCATGCCGAACAGGCCCAGTTCGGCCATTTCGTCGATGGCCTCTTTCGGAAAGCGATGGTCCTTGTCCCATTGCTCGGCAAACGGCTTCAGGCGTTCCTGGGCGAAAGCACGTACCGCGTCGGCGATCTGTTGTTGCTCGTCATTTACCAGCATGGTTCACCTCAGTACAGGCATTCAACAGCCATGGCCGTGGCCTCGCCACCGCCGATGCAGATGGCCGCCACACCCCGTCGCAGATTGTTCTGGCGCAAGGCCGACAACAGGGTGACCAGAATACGTGCGCCAGAAGCGCCGATCGGGTGACCGAGGGCGCAGGCGCCGCCGTGGATATTGACCTTGTCGTGTGGCAGGTCGAGGTGTTTCATGGCCGCCAGGGTGACCACGGCGAAGGCCTCGTTGATCTCGAACAGGTCGACTTCGGCCAGGTTCCAGCCGGTGCGTTTCATCAGTTTGTCGATCGCGCCGATCGGGGCGGTCGGGAACAGCGCCGGGGTGTCGGCAAAGGCGGCGTGGCCGTGGATGACGGCCAATGGCTTGAGGCCACGTTTGTCGGCCTCGGAGCGGCGCATCAGCACCAGCGCCGCAGCGCCGTCGGAAATCGAACTGGCGTTGGCCGCCGTCACGGTGCCGCCTTCACGAAACGCCGGTTTGAGCTGCGCTATCTTGTCCAGGCGTGCCTTGGGCGGCTGCTCGTCATCCTTGATGACGCGCTTTTCCTTGCCCTCGGTGACTTCCACCGGCACGATCTCGGCGGCAAAACGGCCGCTGCTGATGGCTTCCTGCGCTCGGGTCAGCGAGGCGATGGCGAACTGGTCCTGGGCCTCGCGACTGAAAGAATTGGCCTGGGCGCAGTCCTCGGCAAAGGTGCCCATCAGGCGGCCTTTGTCGTAGGCGTCTTCGAGGCCGTCCATGAACATGTGGTCGATGATCTTGCCGTGGCCCATGCGGTAGCCGCCACGGGCTTTGTCCAGCAGGTACGGCGCGTTGGTCATGCTTTCCATGCCACCCGCCACTACCACGTCTGCGGTGCCGGCCAGCAGCAGGTCATGGGCCATGATCGCGGCTTGCATACCCGAGCCGCACATCTTGTTCAGGGTGGTGCAGGTGGTGTGCTTGTCCAGCCCGGCGCCTAACGCGGCCTGGCGTGCCGGCGCCTGGCCCTGGCCGGCCGGCAGCACGCAGCCGAACAGTACCTGCTCGACACAGGCGGCACCGATGCCGGCACGTTCCACGGCACCACGAATGGCGGCGCTGCCCAGTTGCGGCGCAGTCAGGCTCTTGAGGTCGCCCTGCAACCCGCCCATGGGCGTGCGCACGGCGCTGACGATAACGATGGGGTCATTGGCGAGGGTCATGTTCGCTCTCCTTACTTGGCAGCCATGCGCAGCGCACCGTCGAGGCGGATGACCTCACCGTTGAGCATGCTGTTCTCGATGATGTGGCGGGCCAGCGCGGCGTATTCCTGCGGGCGGCCCAAGCGGGGCGGGAACGGTACGCCGGCAGCCAGTGAAGCACGTACCTCATCGCTCATGCCGGCCATCATAGGGGTTTCAAAGATGCCCGGCGCGATGGTCATCACGCGGATGCCGAAGCGTGCCAGTTCGCGCGCAGCCGGCAAGGTCAGGCTGGCAATGGCACCCTTGGAGGCAGCGTAGGCGGCTTGGCCAATCTGGCCGTCATAGGCGGCAATGGAGGCCGTGTTGATGATGACCCCTCGCTCGCCGCTCTCATCGGCAGCCCCTTCGGCCATGGCCGCCGCCGCCAGACGCAACAGGTTGAAGCTGCCGATCAGGTTGACGTTGATGACCTTGGCGAAGCTGGCCAGGCCATGCGGGCCCTGCTTGCCCAGCACCTTCTCGGCACCGACGATGCCCGCACAATTGACCAACCCATGCAAGCTGCCAAAGGCGCTGACAGCTGCATCGACAGCCGACTGGGCCGCTTGCTCGTCACTGATATCAGCCACGGCGAAACGGGCGTTGTCGCCCAGCTCGCGGGCCTTGGCTTCGACAGCCTGGGCATTGAGGTCGACCAGCATGACCTTGGCGCCAGCCTCGACCAGCATCTGTGCAGTCGCGGCACCCAGCCCTGAAGCGGCGCCGCTGACGATGAAATGTTTATTGGCGATGTGCATGAGTACTTTCCTTTCAGACGCTGACAGGGGTGGCCTGTTGCGCTTGTTGTTTGGCGACTTCCTGGTTGCGCAGGATGAAGCGTTGCAGCTTGCCGCTCGGGGTCTTGGGCAGCTCGCTGACGAATTCGATTTCCCTGGGGTAGGCATGCGCGTAGAGGCGCTGGCGCACGTGCTGGCGCAAGGTTTCTTCCAGCTCGACGCTGCCGGCGTAGCCGCTGGCCAATACCACGAACGCCTTGATCAGCTCGGTGCGCTCCGGGTCGGGCTTGCCGATCACCGCGGCCTCGATCACCGCCGGGTGCTCGATCAACGCGCTTTCCACATCGAACGGCCCCACCCGGTAACCGGAGGTGGTGATCACGTCGTCGCTACGGCCAACGAAGCTGATGCTGCCATCCGGGTTCAGCTCGACAGTGTCGCCGCTGAGGTAGTACTTGCCGATGAAGGCTTTGGTCGGCAGGCCGTGGTAACCGCCGAACCAGCACAGCGGCGACTGCTCGCGGTCAACGGCGAGGATGCCTGGCTGGCCGGCTGGCCGCTCGTTGCCCTGCTCGTCCAGCACCACGATGCGGTGACCGGGGATGGCATAGCCGGCAGAGCCCAGGTGCACCGGGTGCTGCAGACCATGGTGATTGCACAGCACCATGCCCAGTTCGGTCTGCCCGTAGTGATCGTGAATGGTCACGCCCAGCTCGTCGGCGAACCAGCGGATCACCTCGGGGTTAAGCGGTTCGCCGGCACTGCTGACCACCCGCAGACGACCCTTGATCGGTGCCGAGAAATCTTTGCCCGCCGCAATCAGCAAGCGATACGCGGTGGGCGAGCCGGCCAGGTTGGTGATGCCCAGCTTGTCGATCACCCGGGCGCAGCTCTCGACACTGAACGGGCCATCGTAGAACGTGGTGGCATGCCCCAGCGACAATGGGCCGGTAACGGCGTAATACAAGCCGTACGCCCAACCCGGGTCGGCCAGGTTCCAGAAGTTGTCCTCGGGCAGCAGCTCGATGGCATCACGCATGTAGCCCTGAAACGCGACGATCGCACGCAGTGGCACTTCCAGGGGTTTTGCCGGGCCAGTGGTTCCAGAAGTGAACATCAGCAGGAATGGATCGTTGCCTGAGCGCATCACCGGCTCACATACGTCCGCTGCGCGCTCCAGGCATTGCTGGAAGTCCAGCTCACCACTGCGGGCCTTGACAGTGATGATGGTCGGGCAGACGTGCACTTCGTCCAGCTTGGCGCGGTTGTGGCTATCGGTGACTATCACTCGGGCATGGGATTGCTCAAGCCGGTGCTCGATGGCCTTGGGGCCGAACGCGGTGAACAAGGGCTGGTAAACCGCCCCGAGGCGCCAGGTAGCGAGGATGGTCACCAACAGTTCGGGGGTGCGCGGCATCAAGCCGGCAACCCGGTCGCCTGCGCCTACCCCCTGCGCCTTTAGCACATTGGCGAACCGGGCAGCCTGCACCTGAAGCTGATCGAAGCTATAGCGCGCGCTGTTACCATCGCGGTCTTCATGAATCAGTGCCAGCTTGCCGTCACCGGCATGGCGGTCACAGCATTCGACACAGGCATTAAGGGCTTCAAGGTTGCCGTGCAATGCCGCCACAACGGCCTGGTCATGGTCAAACGTGCGAGCGGCCTCGGCGTAATCGCGCATCATCGGACTCCTGGTTTCTTGTTTTTGGAGTTGAAGCATCGGTCCGACGATGTTCGCGCCGCTCATGCGCGGCGGCAATGGCCAAAGCTGTCAATCTGGATGACTGGTTTGGCCGCCGCCCATCACCCCTCTGCGCGCTCGGCTGCACGCAGGTAGGACTGGGTGAGCCCTGCGACCAGGCGCTCGATGTCGAGATCCTGCTGTGCCTGCAGCCGGTGTAGTTGCTGCTCGAAGGCCGCCGGCGCCAAGACAGGACGTTGAGCCTGCAGCTCAAGCGTGCGCCGCGTGTAGTCCGCACTGAGGGCATCGAACATTTGGTCATGTTGCTGGCGCAGGTAACGTCGCCAGAACGCGCGCTGGCTCAGGCTATCGGTCAGGCCCTCGATGATCTGCGCGCGCGTAACCCGCAGGAACGCATCCTCTATCTGGGCCTGTGTCAGCGCGACAGCTTCGGGATAGCGCATGGCATATGGCTGGTTGGGCAGCTGCAACCGGCTACGAAGTTGCACCCTGTAAGCCAGCCCCAATGCCAACTGGTCAATATGTTCACTGGCAGCCAGACGCTGCCGGCCATTCTGGTAGGCAATCCCTTCCAGTTGATCCAGCCGGAACAGTTGCCTACCCAGTTCGAGCAACTCTCCCCTGCTTTCAGGGTTGGCTGCGGCGGCTTCTGCCTGCGCCTGCCTCACCGATACTTGCAGTGCACTGAAGTGACTGGCAACGGCGTCCGAACATGACAGTGGCAGGCCGGCCTGCTCAAAGATCCGCCGGCACAGCACCGGGTCGCCGTCCAGCGTAGCCAGCAGTGTCCATACGCCGTCAACCAGCGCATCACGCCCTTCACCCGCTTCGCTGTAGTCCGCTGTCATCTCCAGGCGAGCCAACAACCTGAACAACCCGCTGCTACCCGCTTGCTCCAGCAACCGCAGCCACACGCCCTCCCGCTCGGCCTGAACCGTCGCATCCGTATGGCCTACCCAACGCGTACGGGCCCTGACCAGGTCAACTGAACCCAACTGCTCAGGGGAGTGCCGGTGCTCTTCGATCACATCGAGTGCATACAACCCTCTTTGCTGCATGACCGACAAGGGGTTGTTTTCTATCAGAATGGCGCGTCGAAATGCATAAGGCATCAGCTGGATCTCGGTGGGCACTTCGCGGAGTTGATTGTTACGCAGGTCAGCACACTCGAGTAGACCACAGAGCTCCAGGCGACGCGGCCAACTGCCCAGGCGACAATGACGCAGGTTCAGGCTTGTCAGCCGAGAAAGTTGATGAAAGCTCATGTCCAGCGCTTCCAGCCGGTTATGGCTGAGATCAAGATGCGCAAGGTTGGACAAACCATGCAAAACGCCGATCGCCTGGGCATCGAGGCGTATCTCGTTATGCGCTAACCGAAGCGATTGAAGATTCGGTAAATGGGCAATGCCTGTTGGTAGACGCATCAACGCGTTGTTGTTGAGGTTAAGGTGCGTCAGGGCAGTGAAGGGGCGAAGGAAGTCGACCGGTATGTCAGTAATCCGGGTGTCGTTCACGCTCAGCAGGGTAATGCGATGGAAATCGATGTTCGGCGGCAGTGCCGGCAGTGTGCGCAAACTCAAACCGCTCATCGACAAGCGCTGCCCTTGTGTTTGCCCCTCGCCGGCCGAAACAGGCTCGCCCTGCAGTCGCCAGGCTCGCAGGATGCTATCGGCCGTCAACCTGCGGGCGGCGCGTCGACCCTCCTGCAACTCGGCACCGACCCAGCGATTCAGGTACAGCACCAGTTGGTCATGTGCTTCCTGCAGTTCTACTAGGCGCTCGAAGACTGGCTGCGGGCCTTGTTGCACACGCGCCAGCTCCACATCGAGCGCGGCCTCGTCCAGGCCAGGATAAAGCGACCGTAGCTGGTCACGAATGATCGCCCGCTCATCTCTGGGTGCAGCGCCAGGGCGGCCACTGAGCGGGTATCCCACGCGCCCATCGTCCATGCGACGCCCTGGATTGAGCCAGGCCTGCTCCTCTGGCCAGCCGAGCATGCGCGCGATATCCCAATGGGAAGCGGGTAACCGCGCCAGAAGCTTCTCACGCAGTTGGCTCGCCGCCGCACTGCCCACCAGTTGCATCGCTGCCCGCTGCTCCGACGTTAGTGCAATGAAAAGCGCCTCGAAGATACATCCAGGCTCGTCAGCGATAAGCACGTGTGGCACACCTGACCCGTCGTAGATCAGAAACCTGCCTTCGTGCCGGACCACTGTTCTTTTTGCCTCGGTTTGCCCGCCGCTACCGAGGCGCCTGATAGACCGCCCATCCAGCCCGGAGTCACGCAAGTCGAGGTCAACTTGTTCAAGTCCGAAGCTATCCAGTAACGCAAGGGCCAGCTCGCCGGTGACGTCACTGTACGCTGTGCTCAGATACAATCCCGCCAGCCCCCGGCTCAGGCGAGCCAGACGCAAGAGCGAACGGGCGTTGTTCGCGCACGGCAATGGCAGCCGCCGCTCGACCCGCGCCATTTGGTGCTCAAGCTCATGCGCTTGGCCGGTTACTTCATTTATGTAGGCCGAAGGCAAACCCGGAAAGTCCCGCTTTACCAACATGCTCAGCGGGTCTGCTGCAAGTGACTGCTCTGTCAGGTGGGCAAACAATTGCGGCCGCAACCCGGCCTCATGCCCCCGGATCTGCTCCAGTCCGGCGCCCACGTCTGGCCTTGCTTCACACCAGGCCAGCAGTTCACTGTCCGATGGCACCAACGCCTTCAGTCGAACACGCTCGAAAAACGTTTGAATGCGTGCATGCGCCTGGAAGGCGCGCAAGGTTTGGCCAAGGCTCACCGGCGCCGAGCGATTCTCCACGAGAACGCCGCGCAACAAATCTGCATCGATACCTGCCACCCGCATGATCTGCTCGGCCTGATGTGCGTCGACAGGGGAATGCTGTGGCCATAATGCATCCAGCATGCGAGCAGGCGCCTGCCAGCTGAGTGGTTGCTCACGCATCAGCTGCCAGCCACGCTCACCATTGTGCAACACGACCGGCCCGTAGCCGCCCTCACTCGCTACATGGCGCAGGCGATAGGGGCCATCGGCGATAGGCTGATGCACTTCGAAGTTGCGCCCATCGATACGGACCCAGCGGCGGCCCACCTCGCCATAGCGTCCCTCTTCAAACAGGTCGATAGCGCCCGGCAGTGATCGATAATTCCTGGCGTTGAACTGCCACAGGCGACCGCGCCCATTCCCAAGGCTTACCGGCTCCAGGCCCGCGACAAACGCACTGCGCACAAAACTGACACCCGCCACCGTCGCAGCGGTAGCCGCCAAGGTTTCGGCAACCCCCAGCAGATGCTGCAGCGCTTCGTGTTGGTGCCCTCTCGACCAATCCCGTGTCCCTTCGAACACTTCAGCGCACGTCTGGGCAACCACCTGACCCAGCAGCACGCCGCCCACAGCCGGGATGAACAAGCCGGCGAGGTTTACCAGGTCCAGACCTGCCGCTTTCCACTCAGCGTGTCTGGCGCTTACCGCCAGGCTATCAGCGTCGGCAGTCGGTACCAGCAGCAACCGGGCATCTTCCTTGGCCCGTTGCACTTGCCGAGTCGCCAGTTGCGTGAAGATCCCTCCTTCAGGAGTTTCACCCTCAAGCTCCAGGTCCGGCAGCTTGTCTTTCAAGCGCTTGCCGAGGGTACTGACAAAACCTGCACGGTGCTCAAGGCTGATGAGCTGTGTGAAGTACTGCCAGTAACCGGGATCTGGCAACAACATCGCCACGGTACTGTTCATGGAGGCGGCATTATCGAAGAACCGCAATGCCTGCCGGGGATCACCAGGCAGGTAAAGTACGATGCCCCGTTCATTTCCCGCCTTGTCTTGCAGGTGGATCAGCAAGCCATCGACCACAGGTTTCCCTAGTGCCCTCAGCAGCATGGGTTTGCCTTCAAGCCCTTGTTGTCGCTGCCCCTGACCGTGGTCCACCAGCTCGCGCAGTGCAAGCTGCACATCGACGCTTATGTTTCCCTGCAAAGCCGCAAGCTCGGTCGCCAGCTTCAGCCCCGAACGTTTGTCTTCAGCCAGCACCGCCTGGGTAGCTGGCGGGAAGATCCTTTGCAACGTGTCCTGATAGCACTGACCAACGTCCAGATTGCGACAGGCCGTAATCAATGCTTCCAGCGATGCATTCAATGGTTTATCGCTGCCTGGCAAAACCAGCCCCGTGCCTTCGTAGTAGCGGGTATTCGCAGCAAAGTTGCGCATCAGCCGCAGTAACCCGTTTTCACGCGTCTGGCTGTACCCGTATGTCTGTTGCAAGGTACCTGGCAGTGTGCCGAAGCGCGGCGCTACCCGCAGCCATTCGAGCCGGGCAAATACCTGCCCGTCCGGCAACGGTGCATCCAGCAAAGCCGCCAGGTGCTTCTCGGCAAACTGCTGGAGCGGCAGTAACTCAAGCGTCAGGCCACTCAAGCGAGCCTGGCTGGCGTGGTGCGCGTTCAGGCTGGTGCGCAGGGTGTTGATCTGGCCCCGTGACGCGCGTTTGAGCCACTCAGGTAATCGGGCACCGATGAATGGGTCATGGCCCGTCGTGTTGATAATCATGGTGGGTTCCCCCGCTATTTGACGAAGCCAACCATGTTGTTCAAATGCCGGGCCAGGATGCAGAGGGAACGGGTTCGATCGGCTCAGGAGCCTCGGGGCGGCCGCGACGGCATGTTCAGTTCCTGCTCGGTAAGCCTCAAGGCGAGCGCATCGAACGCCAGCTCGGTTTCTCGCTTCAGCGCCTCGCAGCGCCCCACATACTCACCACTGCCCAGGGTTTCTTTCTGCTCGTCCAGGGCCTCCATTGCAGCGTCGAAATGGTCGGAAATTTGCGCATACGCTTCGGGATACCTGGCGCGCAGGTACGGCGCCCAGAAATCTCGCTGACTGATATAGCGAGCCCGTTCAGCACTCGCTTCGGCCTCCAACACTGCCGCGTACGCCCGATCGAGATGAGCCTGGGTGACACCGGCAATCGTACGAAACTGCATGGTCCGCGGTTGCCCTATCAGGTTCAGGCGGCTTGCCAACCCGGTGCGATACGCCAGGCTCACTTCGACCTCATCCACACCACGCCCTTCGGCCGGTCGGCCAAGGTAATCGCTACAGGCGAAGCGTTCTACTTCATCAAGACGGAACATTCGCTGAGCCAACAACAAGCGGGCGTCACGCGTGGCGATCGGATCGCCCCCGAATGTCACTTGCAGCACTCTCATGCGGACCTCGAGCTGGCTGAAACAGTGCGCCACACTGTCAACGCAAGTCCGCGGATCGGCCGCTCGCTCAAAGAGTTCTTCACGGATCCGGGTATTTTGCGTAGCGGCTTCTATCATCCGCCACACTCTTCGCGAAAGGTCTTCGCGCACCCGTCGAAAATCGGCACTGTCAATCAGCTCTGCCAGCAACTGGAAAAACTGGGTATGGCCTGGTTCACGCCTCAAGGCATCCCACTGTTCAGCGCTGCCGACCTGATCATGCGTGTCCAGTGTCTGCAGCCACGCTGTTCTGGCCCGGAGCAGGTCTGCCTCTTCCCCCTGCAAATCGCCCAGAGGCGGTTGTACCGCGTACAAGCGCTCGCGATCGGCCGCCGATAGCGCATTGCCGTCGACAAGCACCCGCTGACGCACGGCCAGCGGGGCATCGATCAATGACGGGGGCAAGCTGGAAATCTGGTTGTATCGCAGATCGGCATACTCAAGCAGGCCACACCACTCAAGGCCTTCCGGTACCACCTGCAACCCAGCTCGATACAAATGAAGCTCGCGCAAGCGGGAAAGTCGGTGGATACGCAAGTTGATCGAGCCCAATGGGTTTCCGCTAAGGTCCAATGTACGCAGGCTGGCGAGGTGCGCCAATGCATTCACGTGTGGCTCGGTCATGCGAATTCGGTTGCTTGCCAGGTGCAGGTAACGCAACTGGGGCAACGTTTCGAGCCCTTGCGGCATTGCATGCATGCTATTTCTGCTCAAGTCCAGACGCTGCAGGTTCGGGAAAAGGCTCAGAAACCCTGGCGGCAGTGCCGGTAGCCGCAACCCCACCAGCGTCAGGTCCATGATGTGGCCAAAGTCAGTACCCGACGGTATCGCAGGCAACCCGCCCACCGGCACGCTCAGGACACTCAGCCGCAACCCACTTTCCTCTACGTCGGAATAAACAACCCGCTCACCTTCCAAACGCCAGGCACGGCGAAAAGCGTCCGCAACCCCCCTACGGTAGCCACGATCAGGCTCGGCTACGGCGTCCGTCCAGCGGGCGAGACTCTCATCAAGCCGGCTATACTGGAGTTCCTGATTCAGCAGGTTGGTATAGACCGAATGCGAACGGGTCAAGAGGATTTGCAAGAATCGTTCGACCTCATGCTCATCGAACGAAGGGTAAAGGCCACGAATCCTTCGCAGCAGCATATACCTCTGTGCGCTGGTCGAAGCCCCCCGACCACTGAGCAAGTAGCCTACCCGCCCATCGGGCAACCGGTGCAATGAGGAAGCCACGGGCTTGGCGTCACGCCATCCGAGCAGTCGGATCAACTCCAGACGGTCACGCGGTAGCCAACCTTGCATCGACGAACGTATACGGCCTGCAGCATCTACGCCCACCCACCCTTGAAGGCGCAGGAAGGTGGGCGGCAAACAAGCGGACAGCACTTCGAACAGCCCTTGGGGCTGTGCTACCTCCGTCTCGCATTGCCGGCCCATCTCGTCGTAAAGCTCAAAGCTGCCCGCACGCCACACCATCACCGTGACCTGCTCTGCTCCAGTTTGCTCGGGGAACAGACGTTCAAGCGTTGGTCCCAGGCTTGAACCCTTACGCAGTACCAGGTTCATCTTGCCAGGTGTCAACCCTTGGCGGCGCAGCAAGGCAAACGCCAGATTGACGCCGTCTGCATGGTAACTGCTGCGCAGAAAAAGCGCTTCCCGCGCCCGGATCAAGCGGGCATGTTGCAGCATGCTGCGCGCCTGCTCGGCCAACGCCAACGGCACGCGGGACGTGCTCGACATCTGCTGGCGCAGCTCAACGTCAGCTGCCTTGAGCAAAGACAGCGCGTAGGCGTCCGGTAGGCTCGAGAAGCTGCTTTTCAACGTGTTCAGCAGTGGCTCATCTTGCAAATAATCCTTCGCAAGGTGATCCAGCAAAGGCCCCCGCAAGCTTTCGGCCGCCACTTTGATTGCATAGGTCTGCGCAGATAGACTCTGCCCTTGCAGTCCCAACTTGTTGATGCACCACTGCCAAGCGTTGGTATCGTGTTCTCCTACCTCCAGGCTGACGAAAAACGCCTCGATCCTGGCGTCAGCGGCAAACCGCTCCAGGGTATCGCGCAGCCCCACTGGCAGAGCACGGCCTTCAACCAGCAGACCGCGCAAATGCGCCTCGTCGACATCCGCCACGGTCAGAATGTGCGAGACTCGCTCCGGGCTGAGGTTAGCCGCGCCTGGCCAGAGTCGCTTGAGTAAAAAATCCGCCCCCTGCCACTCCAGAGGCCGCTCGTAACCGAGCCGCCAGGCACCTTCACCGTTATATTCCAAGGGAGGGCCAAATACACCCGAACCTTCCCGGTGCAACAACCTCCAGGTTCCCGCGGTATCGCGCCGTACCCGGTAAAGAACCCCCTCGCGTCGCCACCAATAGGCTTGGCCATCGCCAAGCAGCCCATTGTCCAGCTCAATCATTGTCGATACCGCCCTGAGTGCCTGGTACGGTCGCAGGTCGTGATGCCATAAACGTTGTTTGCCTGCCTCAGTAGTGACCGGCTCCAACTGCCCGACAAATGCGCTGCGCACTGCGTGCATGCCCGCAGCAACTGCGCCCCCGGCAGCCACTGTAGCGGCGACCTGAAGCAGATGCTCGAGTGCTTCGTGCTGGTGCCCTTGGGCCCAATCGCTGGCCCCCTCGAACACCTCGCCAAGCACTTGGCGGCCTAGATCAGCCAAGAGCAATGCACCAATGGCAGGCACAAAAAGCCCTGCCAGGTCCAGCAATACCAACCCCGCAGCCTGCAGCCCTTGCAAGCGCTCTGCAGCAGCCTTGGCGTTTGCCTGGGACGTCGGCACAGCCAGGAAAGCGGCATCGGCCTTGATGCGTTGCACATGCTCAGCAGCCAAACCGGTAAACAGCTCATCACCTGCAGCAACCGGGCATGGCTCCAGGTCCGGTTGTTCATCCAGCAGACGTTTGCCCAACTTCTCCTGGTAGTCAGCCTGGCTGGCAAGTGCAACACGACGAGCAATCGCCTGACGGGATCGAGCATTGCTCATGGCAACGACCAGGTCTCGGTTAGCCGAACGCCAGTCATCGTAGCGGCGCAACGGCTGATGGGGGTCGTCCGGCAGATAAAGCAGCACACCCAATAGCCTTCTGGGATTGAAGAGCAAATTGGTAAAACCGCTGGGCGTGCCAACCAGTTTGAATGCAATTGCCCCATCCACCCGATGCCCGAGGATTTGCAGCGCACTCATGCTGAGCTCATGATCCGAAGCCAGCTCGGGACGCGTGCCCTGGCAGACCTCGCGCAACATTCGCAGGTCACTGTAAGACAGTTGCTCCTTGACGGCCGCAATTTCGACAGCCGCAGCCAGTTCCAGACGTTTGTCGTCGGCCAGCTGGCGCTTGAAACTGGCCGTCAGTACCTGATCAAGGTGCTCTTGATAGGCCTTGCCGACATCGGTGCTGCGGCACAGCCGGACAACTTCGTCGATTCGCTGGGTGATGACATGTACCGCTTCGCCGCTTGCGGGTGTTGGGTGCACCAGCGCCGTGCCGGGAAAGAATGACTCACCTTCATTGAAATTCTGCAACAGCTTCTGCAAAGCCGGCACGGTCACAAAATAGGACTCGAACGCCTGCAGCTGCCCCTGGCTAACCTTCAGGCGCCGTCGTTCTTCACGCCACCTGGCCTTGGAGACGTCTATATCTAGAGACAATTGCGACTTCATGACCTGCTGAAGGTGGCCAGCAGCAAATTGCTCGAGCGGTTGCACCTGCTGCCAGACCGCCGCCATACGTCGCTGGCTCTGCAAATGTACTGTCATGCAAGCACGCAGCAACGCCAACGGCTTGGGTGCGGCGCGCTTCAGCCAGGCGGGCAATTGCTCAACTATGAAGTCATTGGCGGGGTGCTGCAGTTTGGGGTGGATCGCGGGTTCGGGCATGGTCGAATCCTCAGTCTGGATTTGGCCTGCCACCCTGGGCCCGTGTGGGAATGCACTACAGCGGGAAGTGTTCGCCCTTCAGTGCCCTGCCCCTCGCGCCTGGATCAATGCCCGATAATGCCCTGGGTTGCAGCCGAACCACTTGCGAAATGCCTTATAGAACGAGCTGCTGTCGGCGAACCCCAAACGCTCGGCAAGCTCGCCCATGGCCACGTCTTCCTGGCTGAGCCAGGCGATCGCCAGCTCCCGTCGTACGCTGTCCTTCAAGCCCTGGTAGTTCTGCCCCTCTTCTGCCAGGCGCCGCCGCAGGGTCGATGGCGACAGGCACAGCTGCCGGGCCAGGCGGTCAGCATCGGGCCATTGCGCAGGGGCAAGGCGCAGCAGGTCGGTGCGGATACGCCGCCCGAGGCTGGCCGGGTCACGGTATTTGACCAGGATATTGCCCGGCGCTTCGGCCAGAAAACGCTGCAGTTCCTCTTCACTGCGCCGCAGGGGCAAGTCGAGGCATTGCGAAGCGATGATCATGCGTGTGCGTGGACGCTCAAAATGCAGGTTTTCCGAAAACATGACCCGGTAGTCGTCGCAAAAGGGTGGTTCGGTACAACGCAGATCAATGCTCAGAATCGGGATACGCCGCCCGGCCAGCCAGCAGGTCACGCCATGCACGATCATCCAGAACGTGAAATAGGTGAACGCGCGGCGCGGTTCGTCACGCGGCTCATTGATGACAATTTCGGCCAGGCCTTGCTGGCGCACCAGGCTGGGCTGCATGTCTTGAAGCATCAGCGACAGAAATGCCAGCGAGGTGTCCAGGCCTGCACCCAGGGTTGGTTGGCCCATGCTGGCACGGCACATGAATGCCAGGCTGCCACTGCGCAGACCGCGCGGGTCCATCGCGAAAAATTCGTCGTTGCAGCGCCGGGCCAGCAAGCGCCACAGGCGGGCATAGGACTCGGCACTGACCCTTGCCTCTGGCAGGTGCAATTGTTCAACGGCGATGCCCGCCCTGGCCAGCAAGCCGCTGTCAGGCTCACCGGCAGGGCAGGTCTGCAACAGCGCTTCGCGCACCAGCTGCATGGAAATGGTGTCTTTGTCGCTCATCGACGGTCCTGTCGGCTGATTGCCGGCCATATTAGGGTCTGTATGAAAAGCCTTGAGACGAAGGTCAGGCAAGGCGAAAACAGCCGAGGAAGCGGAGTTTACGGGTTGTAAATGAGCATTCCGAGGCTGTTTTCAACGCAGCATCACCGAGTATCAAGGCTTTTCATACAGAGCCTAGGGTGCCCCGCAGCAAACAGCCATCATAGCCCCGCTGCCAGGCTCAGGAATGCCTGAATCAGGCGCAGTTCGCGACGGCGCTCCAGGCAGCCGATCACGTGTTGGTTGACAAGGCCCTCGCCGGCCAAGGGTCGTGCCACCACACGGGGATCATTGGCCACTTCAGTGGAAGAAACAACGCCAATACCCAGCTGCGAGGCCACTGCCTCGGTTACCGCCTCCCGGCTGTCCAGCTCCAGCAATACACGCGGTTGCACGCCCGCCTTGATGCAGGCCTTGTCGAAGGTGCGCCGGGTGGTGGAGCTGGGTTCGCGCAGCACCATGATCTGCTGGTGCAGCTCGGCCAACGGCAAGTCCTCCCGCTCGCTGGCCCAGGCGTGCCCCACGGGTAACAACGCACACAGGCGCGACTCACAGAGATTTTGCAGGTGCAGCCCTTTGCGCGGCTCGATTTCGGTCAGCACTGCCACGTCGGCATGCTCGCCGAGCAGCGCAGCCAACGTCTCCTGTGCATTGCCCAGACGCAAGTTGACGGTGACGCCAGGGTACCGCTCACGCAGCAGCGCCAGCATCGGCATGACCCGGTGCGGACCGTCGGCGGCTACCTCCAGGCGCCCGGTCAGCAACTGGCGGTTGGCCTCGAGCATGGCCTGCGCTTCTTCAGCCAGGCCGAACATGGCGCGCGTGATGGCCGCCAGGCGCGTGCCCTCTTCGGTCAGTTCCACGCGCCGTGCAGTACGCCGCAGCAAGGTGATCTGGTAGTGCTCCTCCAGAGCCTTGACGTGCCCGGTCACCGCCGGCTGGCTGATGAAGAGGCGCTCGGCAGCACGGGTAAAGCTGCCCTCACGGGCCACGGCGTCGAAGGCGCGCAGCTGGAACAGGTTCATATTTATCGGCCTGACTTATAGCTGAGATAACAACAAACAATTTGATTGATGACAGCGCGAATTGCAACCTAGGCCTCGTAGTTTCAGCCCACCGCTTGTGAGGAATAACGGAATGAGCAACGCCCCGATTCTGCTGACCCCAGGTCCCCTGACCACATCAATCCGCACCCGCCAAGCCATGCTGGTGGACTGGGGCTCCTGGGACCGTGACTTCAACCAATTGACTGCCAGCGTCTGCGAACAACTGCTGGCCATCATCGACGGCGCCAGCAGCCACCACTGCGTGCCCCTGCAAGGCAGCGGCACCTTCGCCGTGGAAGCGGCCATCGGCACCTTGGTGCCACGCGATGGCAAGGTTCTGGTACTGATCAACGGCGCGTACGGCCAGCGCCTGGCAAAGATCTGCAAAGTGCTGGGCCGCACCTACAGCACCTTCGAAACGGCCGAAGACCAGCCGACCACGGCCGCCGACGTCGACCGGCTGCTGGCCGAAGACTCGGCCATCACCCATGTGGCGCTGATCCACTGTGAAACCAGCACCGGCATCCTGAACCCGCTGCCCGAAATCGCCCAGGTGATCAAACACCATGGCAAGCGCCTGATCATCGATGCCATGAGCTCGTTCGGTGCGCTGCCGATCGATGCCCGCGAAATCCCCTTCGAAGCGCTGATCGCAGCCTCCGGCAAGTGCCTGGAAGGCGTACCCGGCATGGGCTTCGTCTTCGCCGAAAAAAACGCCCTGGTGGCCGCCGAAGGCAATGCCCACTCGCTGGCCATGGACCTGCACGACCAGCACGCCTACATGGCCAAGACCGGGCAATGGCGCTTCACCCCGCCTACCCACGTGGTCGCGGCCCTGCACGAAGCACTGCAGCAATACAACGAGGAAGGTGGCCTTCCGGCCCGCCACCAGCGCTACGCAGACAACTGCAAGACGCTGCTCGACGGCATGGCAGCCATCGGCCTGCGCAGTTTCCTGCCCGCCGAAATCCAGGCGCCAATCATCGTCACCTTCCACGCCCCCACCGATGCCCGCTACCAGTTCAAGGACTTCTACGAGCGGGTCAAGGCCAAGGGATTCATTCTCTACCCGGGCAAGCTGACCCAGGTCGAAACCTTCCGCGTCGGCTGCATCGGCGTGGTCGGGGCGGACGGCATGCAGGCCGCCGTAAATGCCGTGGCCGAGGTGCTGCGGGAAATGGAAGTGCTGGACATCTGACGCTTTGCCCACCCGAACCCAGGAATTCGCGCACATGAACTACAACAACCCCACCCAACTGCAAGCCGCCATCCTCGACTGGGCTGGCACCGTGGTCGATTTCGGCTCATTCGCCCCCACCCAGATCTTTGTCGAGGCCTTTGCCGAGTTCGACGTGCAGGTGTCCATCGAAGAAGCCCGAGGCCCGATGGGCATGGGCAAATGGGACCATATCCGCACCCTGTGCGACGTACCGGAAATTGCCGAGCGCTACCGCAAGGTGTTCGGCCGTACCCCGACCGATGATGACGTCACCGCCATCTACAACCGCTTCATGCCACTGCAGATCGAGAAGATTGCCGTGCACTCGGCACTGATCCCCGGTGCGCTGGACACCCTCACCGGTCTACGCCAGGACGGCCTGAAGATCGGCTCGTGCTCGGGTTACCCGAAAGTGGTGATGGACAAGGTGGTGGAACTGGCGGCGCAGAACGGCTACGTAGCCGACCATGTCGTGGCCACCGACGAAACCCCGAACGGCCGACCATGGCCGGCCCAGGCCTTGGCCAACGTGATTGCGCTGGGGATTGACGATGTAGCGGCCTGCGTGAAGGTGGACGACACCGTGCCAGGCATTCTTGAAGGCCGCCGTGCCGGCATGTGGACCGTGGCGCTGGTCTGCTCGGGTAATGCCTTGGGCCTGACCTGGGAAGGCTTCCGGGCGTTGAGTGCCGAGAAACTGGAAAGCGAGCGCCAGCGCATCCATGCACTGTTTGCCGGCTCCCGCCCACACTACCTGATCGACACCATCAACGACCTGCCCGAAGTGATTGCCGACATCAACCGGCGCCTGGCCAAGGGCGAGATGCCGCAAGCCTTCTGACCCTTGCGTTTTCGCAGTGGTAGCGGCCCTTGCGCGACACAAGGCCGCGCCTACGGCGGCCTGCGCCCAATCACCGACCTGTGTCCACCCTCGATCAGGCGTAGGAGCGGGTTTACCCGCGAATACGGTAGCGGCGGCAACGGTGAACGGCGGGTGGAGATTTGCCAGCAGGCCCGGCCTCTTCGCGGGTGAACCCGCTCCTACACGCGGCCTGTGCCCAACCACCGACCTGTGTCCACCCCCGATCCGGCGTAGGCGCGGGTTTACCCGCGAATACGGTAGCGGCGACAACGGTGAACGGCGGGTGGAGATTTGCCAGCAGGCCCGGCCTCTTCGCGGGTGAACCCGCTCCTACACGCGGTCTGTGCCCAACCACCGACCTGTGTCCACCCCCGATCCGGCGTAGGAGCGGGTTTACCCGCGAATACGGTAGCGGCGACAACGGTGAACGGCGGGTGGTAAATGGCCAGCAGGGCCGGCCTCTTCGCGGGTGAACCCGCTCCTACACGCGGCCTGTGCCCAACCACCAACCTGTGTCCACCCCCGCTCCTACGGCCGACAAACCTGAGCTAGAACGTTATTGTGGCAATTGCACCCGCGGTTTGGTCGCGGCAAAGATCGCCCAGCTGGAGACGAACAGCGCCGCGATCAACGGACCGATCACGAAGCCGTTTAGGCCGAACACCGCCAGCCCGCCAAGGGTCGACACCAGGATCAGGTAGTCCGGCATGCGCGTATCCTTGCCCACCAGGATTGGCCGCAACACATTATCCACCAGGCCGATCACCAGCACCCCGAACGCGGTAAGCACCACCCCTGGCAGTATCGCCCCGGTCAGCAGGAAATACGCCGCTACCGGCGCCCAGATAATGCCCGCGCCCACCGCCGGCAGCAGCGACAGAAACGCCATCAGCACCGCCCACACCAACGCACTCGGGATATCCAGCACCCAGAAAATAAAGCCTCCCAACGCACCTTGGGTAATGGCCACCAGCACGTTGCCCTTCACCGTCGCCCTCACCACACGATTGAACTTCAACTGCAAACGACGCTTCTGGTGCTCGGGCAGCGGGACGGCCATCCGCACCCGGCGCGCGACTTCCGGACCATCACGCAGGAAAAAGAACAGCAAGTACATCATGATGCCAAAACTGATCAGGAACTCGAATGTGCCCTGCCCAAAGCTGAACGCCTGGCTGGCCAATACCTGGCTACCCTGGGTTGCCCACTTGGCGATCTTGTCACGCAGCCCGTCGAGGTTACCCATGCCCATATTGTCCAAGCCACGCTGGGCGAATGCCGGGAGCATGTCCTTGCCGCGCTCGACGTAACCGGCGATGTCCAGTTGCCCGCTTTCGATGCGCTGGTACAGCGTGGCGCCCTCTTGAACCAGCAGGGCGCTGGTGATGATCACCGGCAGGATCGCCACAAGCAGGCACACCAGCGTGGACGTGGCCGCGGCAAGGTTGCGCCGCCGACCGCAGCGGATCAGCAAGTGACGCTGCAGCGGGGCGAACAAAATGCCGAGAATCACCGCCCAGAAGATTGCGCCGTAATACGGCAGAAGAATCCAGAAGAAGGCAATGGTCACCAACGCCAAGAGTACTGCCAGGGCTTTGTTCTGTAGCGCGGTTTCGTTCATCGCAGTTCCTCAAATGGCTTATGAGTGATTAGTGCACCGCACCTGGACAAAAGTGCCGCGCTCACTTGACGCAAATCAATACGCGCCTTGTCCATCGCCCCTAGCATCCCGGCCTTTTTGCCCCGGTGCGTACATGAACCCTACTGCCAAGCCCGAACTGCTGGCCCCCGCCGGCACCCTCAAGACCATGCGCTACGCGTTTGCCTACGGCGCCGATGCGGTCTACGCCGGCCAGCCGCGTTACAGCTTGCGGGTGCGCAACAACGCGTTCGATCACGCCAACCTGGCGCTGGGGATCGAGGAGGCGCACGCCTTGGGCAAGCGCTTCTACGTGGTGGTCAACATCGCCCCGCACAATGCCAAGCTCAAAACCTTCCTCAAGGACCTGGCACCCGTGATCGAGATGGCGCCGGACGCGCTGATCATGTCCGACCCCGGGCTGATCATGCTGGTGCGCCAGCACTTCCCACAGATGCCGGTGCACCTGTCGGTGCAGGCCAACACTGTCAACTGGGCCAGCGTGCAGTTCTGGCAGCAACTTGGCCTGAGCCGGGTGATCCTGTCACGGGAGCTGTCGCTGGACGAAATCGAGGAAATCCGCCAGCAGGTGCCGGGCATGGAACTGGAAGTGTTCGTGCACGGCGCCCTGTGCATGGCCTATTCCGGCCGTTGCCTGCTGTCGGGCTACCTCAACAAGCGTGACGCCAACCAGGGTAGCTGCACCAATGCCTGCCGCTGGAAGTACGACGCCACGCCGGCCACCGAGAACGCCACCGGTGACATCGTGCGCCAAGTGCAGCCCACCCTGGGCCTGGGTGCGCCCACCGACCAAGTGTTCCTGCTGCAGGAAAGCAACCGCCCCGGCACTGAAATGCCGGCGTTCGAGGATGAGCACGGCACCTACATCATGAACGCCAAGGACCTGCGCGCCATTCAGCACGTCGAGCGCCTGGCCTTGATGGGCGTGCATTCGCTGAAGATCGAAGGCCGTACCAAATCGCACTTCTACTGTGCCCGCGCGGTACAGTCGTATCGCCAGGCGATCGACGACGCGGTGGCCGGGCGACCATTCGACCGCGCCCTGATGGGCAACCTCGAATCCCTGGCGCAACGCGGTTACACCGAAGGTTTCCTGCGCCGCCACGTGCACGACGAGTACCAGAACTACCAGCGCGGCAACTCGATGTCCGAGCGCCAACAATTCGTTGGCGAGCTGACCGGCGTGCGCGTCGACGGCCTGGCCGAGGTCAAGGTGAAGAACCGCTTCGCCGTGGGCGACCATCTGGAGCTGATGACCCCGCGCGGTAACTACCACTTCGACCTGCACCGCCTGTGCAACCGCCAGCAGCACGCCATCGAGGTAGCACCGGGCGATGGCCACGTTGTGTATCTGCCGATCCCGGAACAGGTTGCCCTCGACTACGGCCTGCTGATGCGCGACCTCCGCATCGACGAAGCAGCAAGCTGACAACACTGTAATGTGCACATCAGCTACCTGACAGCCGGCGGCAGCGAACATCGTGGCGCTTCTGCATGAGGCCACGCCATGTTGCGCAACCCCTCGCGCCGTACGTTTGTCAAAGGCCTGGGCGCCGCCAGCACGCAGGCGGGCGGCAACAAACCGCGCTGCGCCTGGAAGCCGCTTACGCTATGCTGCTGACCAACCGCTGGATACTGGAGCCGACCCTGGAGGCCAACCTCTACGGGCGCAACGACGCCGGGCGCGAGCAAGGCGCGGGGTTGGCCGACAGCGTGGTGGGCCTGCGCCTGCGCGACGAGATCACGCACGGCTTCGCCCCCTACGTCGGGCTCAGTTTCAACCGCCTGCGCGGCTCACGAGCCAACCAGGCCCTGGAAGACGGCGAAGAGCTGGGCCGGACCCGCCTTGTCGCCGGTATCCGCCTGCGTTTTTTAAGGAGTGCTTCACCATGCTGCGCAAACACCTGCTGACCCTGAGCCTGCTGGCCGTCACTGGCCTGGCCCAGGCCGCCGAGACCATCGACGTCTACCGCGACCCCAACTGCGGCTGCTGCAAGGCCTGGATCAGCCACCTGCGTGACAACGGCTTTACCGTCAACGACCACGTCGAGCCAAACATGAGCGCCGTCAAGCAACGCCTCGGCGTGGCGCCACGCCTAGCGTCGTGCCACACCGGGGTGATCGACGGCAAGTTCGTCGAAGGCCACGTGCCGGCCGAGCAGGTGCGCCTGCTGGCCAAGCGCAACGACCTCAAGGGCCTGGCGGTGCCGGGCATGCCCATGGGCTCGCCCGGCATGGAGATGGGTGACCACAAGGATGCCTACCAGGTCATCGGGGTGACCCAGGATGGCCAGGACACCGTGGTCGCCAACTACTGATGCCCAGCCTGGGGGCGCTGTTTCTCAGCGCCTTTGGTGCCGCCACCCTGCTGCCGCTGCAATCGGAGGCCGTGCTGGTCGGTCTGTTGCTGCGCCAGCCCGAGGCATGGGCGATCCTGCTGCTGGTAGCCACCCTGGGCAACGTGCTCGGCTCGGTGGTCAACTGGCTGCTGGGCCGGGCCATCGAGCACCTGCGCGACAAACGCTGGTTCCCTTTCAGCGCTGCCCAGCTGGCGCGTGCGCAGCAGCGCTACCAACGCTGGGGGCAATGGTCGCTGCTGCTCAGCTGGATGCCGGTGATCGGTGACCCGCTTACGCTGATCGCCGGGATCATGCGTGAGCCGTTCTGGCGCTTCCTGTTGCTGGTGACCCTGGCCAAGGCTGGCCGCTATGCAGTGCTTGCCATGATCACCCTGGGCTGGTTTCACGCCTGGTAACACCTTTCAGGTTTCGCGTGGTCCACTGCCTGTTACAGTCGCCCCATTCAACCTGGCCCTACACGGAGTGCCCCCATGCTGCGCGCAACCGCCCTCGCCCTGGCCTGCCTTGCCAGCAGTTCGGCCATCGCTGCCGAGTCGCCTACCTACGGCCCCCAGCTTGAAGGCTTCAGCTACCCGCACCCCCTCAAGCATTTCGACTTCAAGTCCCAGGGCCAGGCCCTGCAGATGGGCTACATGGACGTGCCCGCCCAGGGCCAGGCCAACGGCCACAACGTGGTGCTGATGCACGGCAAGAACTTCTGCGCCGCCACCTGGGAAACCACCATCGACGCCTTGAGCAAGGCCGGCTACCGGGTCATCGCGCCCGGCCAGGTCGGCTTCTGTACATCAAGCAAACCGGCGCATTACCAGTACAGCTTTCAGCAACTGGCCGACAACACCCATGCCCTGCTCGAACAGCTGGGTGTGAAGCAAACCATTGTGCTCGGCCACTCCACCGGCGGCATGCTGGCCACCCGCTATGCGCTGATGTACCCCCAGCAGGTGGAACGCCTGGCAATGGTCAACCCGATCGGTCTGGAAGACTGGAAAGCGCTGGGGGTGCCCTACCGCACCGTGGACCAGTGGTATGCCCGCGAACTCAAGCTGGATGCCGAAGGCGTACGTGCATATGAACGCAAAACCTATTACGCCGGGCGCTGGAAGCCTGAATATGAACGCTGGGTGCAGATGCTGGTGGGCTTGAACAAAGGGCCGGGGCATGAAGCGGTGGCGTGGAACTCGGCACTGATCTACGACATGATCTTTACCCAACCGGTGTACCACGAGTTCAAGCACCTGCAGATGCCGACCCTGCTGCTGATCGGCGACCAGGACACCACGGCCATCGGCAGCGATATCGCGCCGTCGGAGGTAAAGGCCAAGCTGGGCAACTATGCAGAGCTGGGGCCGCAGGTGGCCAAGCTGATACCCAAAGGTGAGCTGATCACGTTCGAAGGCATGGGGCACGCGCCGCAAATCGAGGAACCGGTGCGGTTCAATCGCACCCTGGTCGAATGGCTGGGCAAGTGAGCCAATGATTGGCCCCTGTGGGAGCACGCAGGCTTTGGGATTTTGCGCACGCCCGCTGCTGCCACAGGGTTCCTTTACACGTTCCAGACCTGCGCTTCCGTCCAGCCCAGCTCGGCAAAGTCGCCCGCCCGCAACTCGGCCTCTTCCTCGCAGAAAAACTCATCCAGCTGTGGTGGCCTGACCGCTGTATCACTGAGCATTGCGTGCACCTGCCCACGGTGATGCACCTGATGTTCGAACAGATGCGCCAGCAACCGCAGCCGCTGCTCGCGCTGCACCCGATCGGGCCGCACGACGCTCACATAGCGGCCCAGGTCGCCATCACTCAGCCCCCGGCAGTAGGCGATCAAACGGTGGTCAGCCTGGGCCTGCTCGGCATGCAGATCGGTGCAGGTGGCAAACGGCTGCTCCGGGTCGAAAAAGCGTTCGCCGTCGGCATCGGGCTGCTCGCCGCGCTGCTCGCACTCGAGCATATGCAGGTAAAACCAATCCACCGTCAGCAAGTGGTTGAGGGTGGCCTTGATCGACGGGAAGAAGCTGCAACGCGGGGCGACGAACTCGTCCTGGGTCAGTTGCAGGCAGGCCTTGTACAGGCGGTGGTTGGCCCAGCCATTGTTATAGGCCTGGGTCAGCAGATGATGCGATAGCGGCTGCATGGTCGGCTCCTTTTCAGGCGAAGCGTTGCAGTTGCATCTCCCGTAGCCGGCTCAGGGTGCGCTGGTACGGGAACGCCAGATACCCTTGAGTGTAGAGGGCATCGAGCGGCACCTGTGCCTCCAGGTACAACGCCACCCGACGGTCATAGCATTCGTCGACCAGGGCAATGAAGCGGCGAACCGCATCGTCCTTGGGCGACAGCGCCGGCAGTTCACGGTCACCCGCCACGACCCTCGCCGCGCCATCTTCGGTGCCTCGGGCAATACGCCCCGCCCGCTGTTCCCCGCCCAGCGCCGGAATGCCGGAGACCAGAATCGAGGGAAAACGGTCGCACAAGGCCATGAACTCCATGGCCGCCAAGGGTTGATCGCACAGATCGGTGAAACGACACCAGATAGCCTGCTCACTGCGCCGCACGACGTGAATGTGCCTTGAGCCAATAACCAAAGGCTGATTCGTGCCGGCGTCTTCGGGGCTGAGCTGGCGAAACACCTCGGCCAACTGGCTGGCCTGCCCTGCCTCCGCTACCCAATAGCGCTGCCGCGCTTCACCGGGGTGCAGGCGGTGATCCTGCTCGCCCGCTACCGGCAGGACCTGCATGTGACGACCAATGGAGGCGATGGCCGGCAGGAACCGCTCGCGGTTGAAACCATCGCGGTAGAGCTGCTCGGGCGGCTGGTTGGAAGTGGCAACAATCACCACGCCCTGATCGAACAATACCTGGAACAGGCGGCCGAGGATGATCGCATCACCGATGTCGTTGACGAACAGTTCATCAAAGCACAGCACACGGATTTGCCGCGCCAGCTCCGCCGCCAGGGCCAATAGCGGGTCGGCGGTGCCGTTGAGCTGAAACAGGCGTTGATGCACCCAGGCCATGAAGTGATGAAAGTGCTGGCGCCGGCTCGGTATGCGCAGGCACTGGTGGAACTGGTCCATCAGCCAGGTCTTGCCGCGCCCGACCGGGCCCCAGAGGTAGAGGCCCTGGGTGGGGCGGCCCTGGTCGAGGGACTGGAAGCAGGCTTGCAAGGCCTCGACGACGCGGGCCTGGGCGGGGTCAGCGACGTAGCCCCGAGTGCTCAGGGCTTGCTGGTAGAGGGTTTGGGGGTCGATGGCCATGGCCGCATTCTACCCGACTGTCACCCTCGGTGCAGGCGCGCGTCAGTCGGCCAGGCCGGCCTTGAGTAGCGCGCCGTCCTTGTCATCGGTCAGTACATACAGGTAACCATCTGGCCCCATCCGCACATCACGGATACGCGCCTTCAGGTCACCGAGCAACCGCTCTTCGTGCACCACCTTGTCGCCCTCCAGTTGCAAGCGGATCAATTCCTGCGTGGCCAGCGCCCCTATGAACAGATTGTGGTCCCAGGCCTTGAACGTTGGGCTGTCGTAGAATGCCATACCGCTGATACCCGGTGACTTTTCCCATACATGGTGCGGGTCGACCATGCCGTCTACATGCTCGCCCTTGGCCTCGGGGATGGGCAGCAGCGAGTAGTTGATGCCGTGGGTCGCAATCGGCCAACCATAGTTCTTGCCAGGCTTTGGAATGTTGATTTCATCCCCTCCGCGCGGGCCGTGTTCGTGGGTCCACAGCTGGCCTGTCCAGGGGTTGAGCGCGGCGCCTTGCTGATTACGGTGGCCGTACGACCAGATCTCCGGGCGCACGTTGTCCTTGCCGACGAAGGGGTTGTCTTTGGGCACTTCGCCGTCCGGCAGAATACGCACGACCTTGCCTTGCAACTTGTCCAGGTCCTGGGCAGTGGGGCGTTGGTTGTTCTCGCCCAGGGCGATGAACAGGTAGCCATTGCGGTCGAACACCAGCCGCGAGCCGAAGTGGTTACCCACCGACAGCTTGGGCAGCTGGCGGAAGATCACGGTGAAATGCTCCAGCCGGGCGCGGTCCTCGGACAGCTGCCCGCGGCCGACCGCAGTACCGGCCTTGCCGTCACTGCCCTCCTCGGCGTAGGACAGGTAAACGGTGCGGTCCTTGCCGAACTCCGGTGACAGTGCCACATCCAGCAAGCCGCCCTGGCCTTCGGCCCAGACCTTGGGTACACCGCTGATCGGCGGGCCGACCTTGCCTTCGGCATTGACCAGCCGCAGGTTGCCGGCGCGCTCGGTCACCAGCATGTCCTTGCCACCGGGCAGGAAGGCCAGGGCCCAGGGGTTGCGCAGGCCATCGGCAAGCGTGTCGACGATCAAGGTGCCTTCTTCGCTGGGGAACCGCTGTTCGGCCGCCGCATGCGCCCACAGTGGCAGCAGCGCGGCGGCGGTCAGGGTGACTAGCCAGGGTGCTCGAAGCATGCCGGATTCCTTTCAAGTGGGCTTAAGGCGCACGAGGGTTATCGCGCGGTGGCCGGGTGGGTTCCAGGTTCGGGGTTTGCTGCTGACGGCGCAGGTTGTCGCCGTTACCGATGCCGCGGTTGTCCAGGGTGGGTGGGCGCTGGTACGGGTCGGTGGACGGGCCACGTACCGGAGGCGTAGCTGGCATGCTGCCTTGACGACTGTTGGGGTTGGCCCGCTGGATCGGGCTGTTGTAAGGGTTGCTGTTGCCGACAGCATGTTGCACGGGCTGCTGCGCAGCTGCGTGCGCGGGCAGGCACAGCGCCAGGCTGAGGGCCAGGATGGGCAATGTCGGGGTCATGCTTCACCTCCTGTACGAAAATGCCGCGCCTGGTGGGTTTGATAGCCTAAGGCGCGAGGGGTTCGCGGCAAAAGTGTGAATGCGGGTGGAGTTGATTCCTGATGTTTCAGTATGGGCCGCGGAGGGCTGCTTCGCCCTCCAATGGCCGCAACCTTCTACTGGCCGTTATCCACCTTGTGCCGCGCCGCATACAGGCACAGCATCTCCATGGCCAGGGTTGCCCCGGCCAATGCAGTGATATCGGCATGGTCATAGGCTGGCGCCACTTCCACCAAGTCCATGCCTACCAGGTTGATGCCACGCAGCCCACCCAGAATCTCCAGCGCCTGCACCGTGCTCAGCCCGCCACACACCGGCGTTCCGGTACCGGGCGCGTAGGCCGGGTCGAGGCAGTCGATGTCGAAGGTCAGGTACACCGGCCGCTCGCCCACCCGCTGGCGAATCGCTGCAATCACCGCCTCTGTGCCCTGGCGGTGCACCTGCCTGGCGTCGAGAATGGCAAAGCCCTGGCTGTCGTCATTGGTCGTGCGCAGGCCAATCTGCACCGAGTGGGCCGGGTCAACCAGGCCTTCGCGGGCGGCATGCCAGAACATGGTGCCGTGGTCGATGCGCTTACCCGCCTCGTCCGGCCAGGTGTCACTGTGCGCATCGAAATGGATCAGCGCCAGCGGGCCATGGCGGCGGGCGTGAGCCTTGAGCAGCGGGTAGCTGATGAAGTGATCGCCACCAAGGGTCAGCATGGCGCAACCCGCCTGCAGAATGTGCTCGGCATGGGCCTCGATGCTGTCCGGTACCGACTGCGGCGTGCCGCTGTCGAAGGGGCAGTCGCCATAGTCGATGACCGCCAGGTGGTCGAACGGGTCGAACGCCCACGGCCAGTGGCGGGCCCAGGCCTGCTGGACCGAGGCAGCACGGATCGCCCGCGGGCCGAAGCGCGCGCCGGGGCGGTTACTGGTGGCCGTGTCGAACGGCACACCGCTGACCACCACATCCACACCGCGCAAGTCGCGGCTGTAGCGGCGGCGGGAAAAACTGACAACACCGGCGTAGGTGCTTTCTGCGGCGGTACCATACAGGCTATCGCGGGTCATGGCCTGGTCATTGCTTGCGGCTTGGTCCACGGTCGGGCTCCTTGATTGTCATGGGCTACTGCCGGCTGCGGAAGGCGGTCCACAGACGGTTGCGTTGTCGCAGGTCGGCCAAGGCCATGCTGCGGTCGGCATACAGGCGCTGACGCACCTCGGCCGACGGATAGATATCCGGGTCGTTGCGCACCGCTTCGTCCACCAGCGGCGTGGCAGCCTGGTTGGCATTGGCGAAGAACAGCGTGTTGGTCAGCGCTGCCACCGACTCTGGCTTGAGCATGAAGGCGATGAACGCCCGTGCGGCCTCGGGGTGCGGGGCGTCCTTGGGGATGACCAGGTTGTCCTGCCATACCAGCGTGCCTTCGCGGGGGATGCGGTAGATCACCTCGAACGGCTTGCCGGCACGACGGGCCTGGTCGGCGGCCATCGCGGCATCACCGTTGTAGGTCAGCGCCAGGCACACGCTGCCATTGGCCAGGTCGTTGATCTGCCGGCCGTTGGCAACGTAGCTGACCGACGGCTGCAACTGGCTGAGCAGGTTCTGCGCGGCAGCCAGGTCATCCTTGTTCTGGCTGTAAGGGTCCTTGCCCAGGTAGTTCAGGGCTACGCCGATCACCTCCTGGGGCGAGTCAGGCAAAGCGATGCCGCAACCCTTCAGGCGGGTGGCGTACTCGGGCTTGAACAACAGGTCGAGGCTGTCCAGCGGTACATCGCCAAGGCGCTGGCGTACTGCCTCCACATTTACCCCCAGGCCCAGCGTGCCCCAGGTGTACGGCACAGCATGGCGGTTGCCGGGGTCAACCTCGGCCAGTTTGCCCAGCAGGTCCTTGTCGAGGTTGCCATAGCCAGGCATGGCCTGAGCGTTCAGCGGTTGCAGGGCATTGGCCTTGAGCGCTCGGGCCAGCACGGTGGATGACGGCACCACCACGTCGTAGCCGCTACCACCGGTCAACAGCTTGGTTTCCAGCACCTCGGGGGTGTCAAAGGTGTCGTAACGCACCTTGTAGCCCGTTTCCTGTTCGAAGCGCTGCAAGGTTTGCGGGGCGACGTAATCGGCCCAGCTGTAAAGATTGACGACCTTTTCTTCGGCCTGCAGCGGCAGGGCCAGAACCAGAGACAAAAGGCACAACGATCGACGCATGGCGGACACCTCGGTAAATGGGTGGATGCCGCGAGCATGCCAGCCGGGTTACATTGCACAAATGGCAAGTTTGCAAAGCTGACATTCATCAGGAGCAATGTAATGTTCGGACAAGTGCACGACCCCGACCTGCACCTGCTGCGGCTGTTCGTCACTGTAGTCGAGGCAGGTGGCTTCAGCGCCGCTCAAGGCGTGCTGGGCCTGAGCCAGCCCACCATCAGCCAGCGCATGGCGCAACTGGAGGCACGCTTGGGTTACCGCCTGTGCAGCCGCGGCAAGGGTGGTTTTCGCCTGACGGAAAAAGGTGAATTGCTATTGGAGGCGGCGCGTGGGCTGCTGCTGAACATCGAGCAGTTTCGCCAGCAGGCCAACGGCGTTGCCGGGCGGCTGCTGGGAACTGTGCGCATAGGCATGGCGGAAAATCAGGACAAGGCGGTGAGCCTGAAACTGGCGGCGGCCATTGCGGCATTTCGCAGGCGAGAAGAATCGGTGCAACTGGAGCTTGTCAGTGCACCGCCGGCGGAGCTGGAACGGCTGTTGCTGGAGCAGCGACTGGACTATGCCATCAGCTACTTTTCCGGCAACCAGGCGGCCTTTGATTACCAGCCCTTGTTCGCGGAGCGCCAGCGGCTGTATTGCGGCAAGGGGCATGTGCTGTATGGCGAGACGGATGTTGGGCTTGAGCGGTTGCTGGACATGGACCAGGTGCGCCATCCGTACCGTTTTCTCAAAGGGGGCGAACCATTCCAGAGCAGACGCAGCACGGCAGTGGCGGAGCAGATCGAAAGCGTGCTGACGTTCATTCTGTCTGGGCGGCATATTGGCTACTTGCCATGCCACTGTGCACAGGGCTGGGAGGCCGAGGGGCTGTTATGGGCGCTGGACCCTGAGCTTGATTTTGGGGTGCCGTTCACCTTGGCCCGGCACCGGGCACAGGGGGTTGGAGAGGCAGCCCATGTATTTGCGCAGGATTTGCTGGCGGCGTTTGCCTGAACCGGCCCCTTCGCGGGTGAACCCGCGCCTACACCGGATCGGTGGTGGACACCTGTCGGTGGCTGGGCACAGGCACCGTCGTGTAGGAGCGGGTTTACCCGCGAAAGGGCCGGCCCTGCTGGCCAATCTCCACCAGACGTTCACCGTTGCCGCCGCTACCGTATTCGCGGGTAAACCCGCTCCTACGCCGGATCGGGGGTGGACACAGGTCGGTGGCTGGGCACAGGCCGTCGTGTAGGAGCGGGTTCACCCGCGAAGGGGCCGGGCCTGCTGGCCAATTTACACCCGCCGTTCACCGTTGCCGCCGCTACCGTATTCGCGGGTAAACCCGCTCCTACATCGGATCGGTGGTGGACACCTGTCGGTGGCTGGGCACAGGCACCGTCGTGTAGGAGTGGGTTCACCCGCGAAAGGGCCGGTTCAGGCAACCACAATCAGTAAGCCATGCTCCAGGTCAGGGTGTAGGTCCGTCCGCGCCCCTGGTAGTCATACAGATACGCCGGCCCGTAGGTCGGCGAATAGAACAACGTCGCACGCTGTCCCCATACCGTGCTGTACTGTTTGTCCAGCACGTTCTGGATACCGGCACTGACGGTGCCGAAACCGGTGTCTTGGCTGCCCAGCAGGTCAAAGGTGGTGTAACCGTCAATCTCGTGATCGGCATCGTCCTTCAGGCTGAAGGCATGGTTGGCCTGCAAGCGTGCACTGCGGCCATCGCCCTTCCAGCCGACAAACGCGGTGGCCTTGGACAACGAGGCATAACGGGCATCGCGCTTGATCCAGCCGCCGTCCTCGGCCTCTTCCTCGGAGCGTGTCATGTGCAATGTGCCGCCGGTTTCCCAGCCGGTCTGGAAGTGCCGGGTCAGTGCACCTTCAAAGCCAAAGTCGCGGCTTTTCTGCTCTTCCACGTCGATGGTCAGCGTTTGCGAATCGACGTTGATGATCTTGTCCGACCAGATGTAGTACAGCGCTGCCTGTGCATCCCAATCCAGGTCGGCATAGCGCCAGCCCACTTCCACCTGGCGGCTCTTGATACCGGCCAACGGGTTATCGGCCACGCTCAGGCCCGGCTTGCCGTAGTACTTGGCCGGGTCAGGCAGGTCGAAGCCTTCGCCATAGTTGCTCCACACCTGGTGGCCGTTCTTGAAGTCGTAGATGGCACCGACGTTGAACAGGTTGACCTGATAGTCGTTACTGCCGCCCGGCACGCCCTTGAAGTCGCTGACATCCACGTCCATCTGCTGGCGCCGGGCGCCACCGGACAACGTCAGGTTGTCGGTGGCATGCCAGTCCAGCTGGGCATACACCGACACACCATCCACCCGGTAGCTGGGGTAGCGTGCGGCCTTGCTGTCTTTTTCCAGCTCAAGGCCACCCGACTCGGACGAGGTCTGGGCGTTGAAGGTGGTCTGCTCGGCGTTGAAGCGCTCGCGGTCCAGGTCAACGCCGTAGGTCAGCTTCAGCGTATCCCACTGTTTGGCAAACAGGCCCTTGAGGCTGGTAACTTCGAAGTTTTGCTGCGAGGCGGCAAAGTACACCCCGCGCGAGCCGGTGGGCGTGGCACGGTTGTAGTACGGGAACGGGTAGAAGTTGTCGTCTTCCTTGCGGTACGAGGCCTGCAGGTAGAAGTCCTGGCCCAGCACGTCGGTGTGGTGGTAATTGGCGTTGAGCAGCAAGCGCCGCGTACGCGGCTCCAGGTCCGATGAATAACCGCTGCGCAGCTCGGCGTCTTCCAGGTCGGATGGCGCGTTGTAGTTCAGGTTGGGGAAGTAGATACCCGTGCTGCCGTGGTTGCCCGAGTCGTAGTACTGGGCCAACAGGTCGAGGCTCTGCTGGTCGTTCAGCTGCAGGCCCAAGGTACCGAGTACGTCGATGGTGCGGTTGTACTGCAGGTCGGTCTGGGTGTTGTCGATGAAGATCTGGTCGCCAGCACCATCGTAGAAGGCTTCGTTCTGCTCACCGGAAACGCCCAACCGGGCATTGACCCGTTCGTTGCCGCCGCTGACCGACTGGGCGAAGCGGGTGGCCAGGTCGTCGCTGTTGTTGAAACCGCTGCTGGCCCCCAACTGGGTCTCGAAGCGCGCCGGGCCAGGCTCGCCCTTTTTGGTCACGATGTTGATGATGCCGCCAGTGGCGCCACCGCCGTAGATGGCGCTGGCGCCAGACAGCACTTCGACGCGCTCGACGTTGAACGGCGAAATGCTGTCGAACTGGCGCGACAGGCCGCGGGAGCTGTTCTGGCTGACCCCGTCGATCATCACCAGCACGTTGCGCCCACGCATGTTCTGGCCGTAATTGGTGCGCCCTTCCGGCGCCAGGTCAAGGCCCGGTACCAGCTTGCCGATGGCTTCCTTCAAGCTGACGCCGCTGTCGATCTGCTCGCGCAATTGCTGCTGGTCGACCACCCAGACGGTCCCAGGGATTTCGCTGATGGCAGTGCTGGTGCGCGACGCTACGCTGACTTCGATCGGCTTGAGGTTGACCGCCTGCGGCGCGGCCTCGGCCTTGCGCAGGGTGACGGTGCGAGCCTCGCTGAACTGCCAGCTCATGCCGCTGCCGGCCAGCAACTGCTGCAGGGCCTGCTCGACACTGTAGTTGCCCTGCAACGCCGGGCTGACCTGGCCGGCGACATCGCCTGTGGTGTACAGCAGGTGCAGGCCGGCTTGGTCGGCGAAGGTGGTCAGCGCCTGGTCCAGCGGCTGGGCTGGCAGGTCGAGCTGGACCTGGCGGGCCTGCATCTGGGTCTGTTCGGCAGTCGTCGCGGCCCCTGCGTGCAGGGGGCCGAGCAACAGGGCCATGGCACTGCAAGACATCAAGGCATGGTGAAAAGGACCGCGACGGCGGTGCAAGGGCTTGAGCATCAGAGGCACGAATGAGCTTCCTGACAAGTCGTAAATGAGAATGGGTTGCTGATCAGTCTCACTACGACGATCTGGCTTGCAGGAACTTGCAGTGGCAAATGGAAAATATTTTTATTTCTGTCCGGCCTCTTCGCGGGCAAGCCCGCTCCTACAACGACTGCGCCCGCCTGAAGGTTGTGCGACCTGTGCAGGAACGGGCTTGCCCGCTAAGAGGCCGGCACAGGCTGATCAATGCACCACGGCCAACCACGGCAGGTAGGTCACCTTCAGGCCATACCGCTGCTCCAACGTCCGCAACAGGGCCTCAGGTTCATCCAGGTCAAACACCCCGCTCACCTCCATCGCAGCCAGCTTGCTGTCGGACAACACAATGCGCCCATGCCGGTATCTCTCAAGCTCCGTCAGCACCTGCCCCAGCGGCTTGCCGTTGAAGATCAGCTTGCCACGCTGCCAGGCCATCTGCGTGCCGGCATCGGCCGCCACCGCCAGTTCATGTTCACCCACCTTGGCTTCACCGCGTGCCAACACGACGTGGCCATCGCGGTGCACGCTGAAGGTGGCGGCATTGCCCTGCACCCGCGCACCGGCCGTTTCGACCACGAACGGACGTGAATCATCGGCGGTCTCGAACAGCGCCTCACCCGCATCGAGTACCACACGCCGCTCATGCTCGCTGAACGCCACGCTCAAGGCACTGGCGCTGTTCAGCGTCACCCGTGTGCCATCTGCCAGGGTAATGACCTGCCGCTCGCCCACGGCGGTGTGGTAATCGGCCAGCAGCATCGGGGCTTGCTGCCAACCCGCCACGGCGGCGACCAGCAACACCACCGATGCCGCCACACCCGCCTGCTTCAGCCGGCCGCGGCAATGGCGCAAGGCCTGGCCGATATACTTTGCCACCATGCTCTCGGAAACCCCCAGGCGTTGAGCGACCTGCTTCTGGGTCAGGCCCTCGACACGGTTGAGCAACAGCGCCTGGCGGGCATTGTCGGGCAACTGCAACAGGGCCTGGTCAAGAATCTGCAAGCGCTCGCGGGCCAGCAACGCCGCCTCGGGTGCCGGCGCCGGACAGGCCACCTCACAGGCTCCGTCGCTGTCGTCGTGGCTGGCGGCGATGCGTTGCTCACGGCGCAAGGCGTCAATCGCCAGGTTGCCGGCCACACGGAAGATGAAACTGCGCGCGTGCACCACCGGGACCGCCTGCTCGTCGATGTTCACCAGCTTCAGGTAGGTTTCCTGCGCCACATCGGCCGCGCGCTGACGGTCGCTCATGCGCCGCGTCAGAAACTGCAGCAGGTCGTCGTAGTGCTCCTGGAAGCTTGCCAGCAGGCCCGACATGGGTGAAGTCAGCATGATTGGGGAACAGCCAGTAAGAGAGGTTATCGGGCGTTAATGAGAAACAGTATCTTTCATATGAACCGATACTTTCAACGTCGACGCGCATTTGCCACACTGCCAGCTCCACTCCGGCAAGGTCACAGCCCATGACTGCCCGTCTGTACCGATACACCCGCCTGTTTCTGGTCCTGCTGATGGCCTTTGGCCTCGCGGCCTGTGCGCTGCTCCAGCCACGCGACCCGGTGAACATCAGCGTGATCGGCATCGAACCACTGCCCGGGCAGGAGCTGGAACTGCGCATGGCGGTGAAAATGCGGGTGCAAAACCCCAATGAGTCACCGATCGATTACAACGGCATCGCCTTGAACCTGGAAGTGAACGGCCAGCCGCTGGCCGCTGGTGTCAGTGACCAGCAGGGGCACATTGGCCGCTACGACGAAGCGGTGATCGTGGTGCCGGTAAGCATCACGGCGTTTTCCTTCCTGCGCCAGGCCTATGGGCTGGGCAAGGTAGATTCGCTGCAGGGTCTACCCTACAAGCTGCGCGGCAAACTGGCCGGCGGGCCGCTGGGGACCGTGCGTTTTACCGATGAAGGCAAGCTGGACCTGCCCAAGGGCACCTACTGATAAGCGCCGGGCGGGTGTGCTCAGCGGTTGGCGCTGGCTGCGGCCATCAGCTTGTTGACTTCGCTGCGCACCATGCTGGCGTATTCAGGCGGCGTCATGCCGTCCAGTTCGGCGCGCACCCACTCGGCCCATTTGCCCTTGCGCCGTGGCTTTTCGGCAATCAGCCGGGCGGCTTCGCCCTTGGCTTTGCCCAGGTTGTTCTGCCACATCTCGAACAACCGGGCCTTCTCTGCCTCGATCTGCGCCCGTTCCTCGAAGCTCATGTTGGCCAGATTGAAACTCATGAAGGTACCTGCAGGTTTGAAAATGGCCGCTATCTTACACCCAGGCACAGCATCACCGGAAAGCCGCCGCAACTTTCCCGACGTGGCGGCATCCATTGTTCACATCACCCCCATTGACGAGGACGAGTTCATGGCCCGGAAAAACGCCACGCTGGCGGACAGCGATCAGATCAAGGACCAGGTATTCAGCGAACTGCAATCGCTGATAGAAGAATCGGAAAAACTGCTGAACGACAGTGCCGCACTGGTCGGCGAAGAAGCAGAGACGTTGCGCGCCCAGGTGAGCCTGAAGCTGCGCCAGGCACGCCAGGCGGCGAGCAACGTGCGCAGCAAGGCGCAACCGGTGGTGGACGCCACTCAGGACTACATCGGCGGCCACCCCTGGCAGACCGTGGCCATTTCCGCCGGCCTCGGGTTGGCGGTAGGCCTGCTACTGGGTCGGCGCAGTTAAGGCCTGCGCCGCCTGGTGCACATCAGGCGGCCAAAGCCTGCGGGATGCCGCTGTGGAAGCGCAGCTCCTGGTCTGGTGACTGGATCAGCTCCATTTCCGCAGCGCGTACCAGCTCGACACGGCGGGCGATGTCCGCTTCATCACCGTAGTTGTGCGCCAGTTTCAGGTAGCCCTGGTAGTGGCGCGCTTCGCTTTTCAGCAGCCCGTGGTAGAAGCGGCCCAGCTCTTCATCCAGATGCGGCACCAGCGCGGCAAAACGTTCGCAACTGCGCGCCTCGATGAACGCCCCCACCACCAGCGTATCCACCAGCTTGACCGGCTCGTGGGCGCGCACCAGTCGGCGCAACCCCGACGCGTAACGCCCCGCCGACACCGGGCGCAACGGCACCCCGCGACGCTTCATGAGGCGTAACACCTGTTCGTGATGCACCAGCTCCTCGCGGGCCAGGCGCGACATCATGTTGATCAGATCAAGGTGAGTGTTGTACTTGGCGATCAGGCTCAAGGCCGTGCTGGCGGCCTTGAACTCGCAGTTCTTGTGGTCGATCAGCAGGGTTTCCTGGTCGGCGAGCGCCGCTTCGATCCAGGCGTCTGGCGTCGGGCAGCCAAGAAAGGCGTCGATTTCGGGGATCAGGGACATAAGCGTGCAACCACACAGAACTGGCAGGGCCGGCGATTATACCGGCGGCGGCTGGCGATGCCAGTGACTATGCTTGATGTACATCAAGCGCTGGAGGGGGAAGCGCCGACTATAGTCAGGCATTGGTCGCCATCATCGAAGGGAGTTAACGCCCATGCAAGCCGTCCGCAGCATTCTCGTCGTCCTCGACCCCGCGCACGCTCACAGCCGGGCGCTTACGCGCGCCAAGCTGATTGCAGGCGTCACGGGCGCACGCCTGCACTTGCTGATGTGTGACAAGCGGCATGATCACAGTGCGCTGCTCAGCCTGCTGAGCAGCCAGTTGCATGATGACGGCTACGCCAATGTCACCCATGAAGAGGGCTGGCGCGACAGCCTGCACGACACCATCATCCATGTACAGCAGGCCGAAGGCTGCGAACTGGTGATCAAGGAACACCGCCCGGACAACCCGCTGAAAAAGGCCCTGCTCACCCCCAGCGACTGGAAGCTGCTGCGCCAATGCCCGGGTACCGTGCTGATGGTCAAGAGCGAACGGCCGTGGACCGGGGGCAAGATTTTGGCGGCGGTGGACGTGGGTAACCAGGACGAAGACCACCGCCGCCTGCATGCCAGCATCATCGACCACGGCTTCGAGATTGCCAAACTGGCCAAGGGAGAACTGCATGTCATCAGCGCCCACCCGTCGCCGATGCTGTCAGCGTCGGACCCGGCCTACCAGCTGAGCGATACGATCGAAAAACGCTACCGTGAAGCATGCAAGGCGTTCCAGGCCGAATACGGCATCAGCGATGAGTGCCTGCACGTGGCCGAAGGGCCAGCGGATGTGTTGATTCCACATACCGAAAAGAAGCTCGATGCAGTGGTGACCGTGATAGGCACGGTGTGCCGCACGGGGATTTCCGGGGCGTTGATTGGCAATACCTCGGAAGTGGTGCTGGATGCGCTGGAGGGCGATGTGCTGGTGCTCAAGAGCGAAGAAGCCATCGCCCACCTGGCGGAGCTGGCCCGCGGCTGAGTAGGCAATATGCAGGCCCCTTGTAGGAGCGGGTTCACCCGCGAATGCGTCATTGATTTCAACGCCACATTCGCAGGCAAACCCGCCCCAAGGTTCCGTTGCCGCCCGGGAATCTAGACCAACGCCTCCCGCACCTTCGGGTCAAGCCCCTCCCCCGCGTGGGCCTCGCTCCACTCCGCCAATTGCCGGAGCATCGCCGGCGTCCAGAAGCTCTTCAGATGCTGCCGCACCCCTTGCACCGCCAGCGCCCGGTCTGGCTCGCTGTCGAAGTAATGGGCAATCTGGTTGGCCATCTTGACCAGGTTTTCACTGCTCATCGGCGAACCTCGGCTTTCTCCGCAGCACGGCGCTCTTTCAGCAGCCGCTGCTGTTCATCACTGAAGTCCTGATAGCGCTTCTGCCATTGCGATGGCTGGAACACTTTCACCACTTCCACTGCCGTCACCTTGTACTCGGGGCAGTTGGTGGCCCAGTCGGAGTTGTCGGTGGTGATCACGTTGGCACCCGACTCCGGGAAGTGGAAGGTGGTGTACACCACGCCCGGCGCCACCCGCGCACTGACCTTGGCACGCAGCACAGTCTGCCCGGCGCGGCTGCCGATGCCGACCCAGTCACCGTCGTGGATGCCACGGCTTTCCGCGTCGGTCGGGTGGATCTCCAGGCGGTCGGCATCATGCCAGGCAACGTTGGCAGTGCGCCGGGTCTGGGCGCCGACGTTGTACTGGCTGAGGATACGACCGGTAGTCAGCAGCAACGGGTAGCGGTTGTTGACCTTTTCGTCGGTGGGCACGTAGCCGGTGAGCATGAAGCGGCCCTTGCCACGCACGAACTGGTCGATGTGCATGGTCGGCGTGCCGTCTGGCGCAGCGTCGTTGCACGGCCACTGCAGGCTGCCATGGCGGTCGATTTCCGCGTAGCTGACACGACGGAAGGTCGGCGTCAGGCGGGCGATCTCGTCCATGATCTCGGACGGGTGGCGGTAGTTCATCGGGTAGCCCAGAGCGTTGGCCAGGGCCACGGTAGCTTCCCAGTCGGCCTTGCCGGCCAGCGGCTCCATGACCTTGCGCACCCGCGAAATACGCCGCTCGGCGTTGGTGAAGGTGCCGTCCTTTTCCAGGAACGAACTGCCCGGCAGGAACACATGGGCGAACTTGGCAGTTTCGTTGAGGAAAATGTCCTGCACCACCACGCACTCCATGGCGAGCAAGGCCGCCGTGACGTGCTGGGTGTTGGGGTCGCTCTGGGCGATGTCCTCACCCTGGCAGTACAGCGCCTTGAAGCTGCCATCCAGCGCCGCCTCGAACATGTTGGGAATGCGCAGACCCGGGTCGGGCTGCAAAGTCACGCCCCAGGCCCGTTCGAACTCGGCGCGCACGCCCTCGTTGGAGACATGCCGGTAGCCGGGCAGCTCGTGGGGGAACGAGCCCATGTCGCACGAGCCCTGCACGTTGTTCTGCCCGCGCAGCGGGTTCACCCCTACCCCTTCACGGCCGATGTTGCCAGTGGCCATGGCCAGGTTGGCAATGCCCATCACTGCGGTGCTGCCTTGGCTGTGCTCGGTCACACCCAGGCCGTAGTAGATGGCCGCGTTGCCGCCGGTGGCATACAGCCGGGCCGCAGCGCGGATCTGCTCAGGTGGCACGCCACAAACCGGGCCGAGCACCTCGGGAGCGTTGTCTGGCAGGCTGACGAAGTCGCGCCAACGGGCAAAGTCTTCGGTTTCGCAGCGGGCATCGATGAAGCGCTGGGCCAGCAGGCCCTCGGTGACGATCACGTGGGCCAGGGCGTTGAGCATGGCCACGTTGGTGCCCGGGCGCAGTTGCAGGTGCAGGTCGGCGCGGGCGTGCGGCGAGTCGACCAGGTCGATACGCCGTGGGTCGATCACGATCAGCCGCGCCCCCTGGCGCAGGCGGCGCTTGAGTTGCGAGCCGAACACCGGGTGGGCGTCGGTGGGGTTGGCGCCAATCACCAGCACAACGTCGGCCTGCATCACCGAGTCGAAGCTTTGCGTGCCGGCTGACTCACCCAGGGTCTGCTTCAGGCCATAACCGGTGGGCGAATGGCACACCCGTGCGCAGGTGTCGACGTTGTTGTTACCAAACGCCGTGCGCACCAGTTTTTGCACCAGGTAGGCTTCTTCGTTGGTACAGCGGCTGGAGGTGATGCCGCCGATGGAGTCGCGCCCGTATTTGAGCTGGATGCGGCGGAACTCGCTGGCGGCATAGGTCACGGCCTCGTCCCAGCTGACTTCCTGCCACGGGTCTTCCAGGCGCTTGCGGATCATCGGTTTGGTGATGCGGTCCGGGTGGGTGGCGTAGCCCCAGGCAAAGCGGCCCTTGACGCAGGCGTGGCCGTGGTTGGCGCCACCGTTCTTGTCCGGGACCATGCGCACCAGCTGGTCACCCTTGATTTCGGCGCGGAACGAGCAGCCAACGCCGCAGTAGGCGCAGGTGGTAATGACCGAACGCTCAGGCTGGCCAAGCTGCACCAGGCTCTTTTCCGTGAGGGTCGCGGTCGGACAGGCCTGCACGCAGGCGCCGCACGACACGCATTCGGAAGCCAGGAAGTTTTCGCCACCCGCGGCCGCCACCCGCGATTCGAAACCGCGCCCGGTAATGGTCAGGGCGAACGTACCCTGGATGTCCTCGCAGGCGCGCACACAGCGGCTGCAGACGATGCACTTGCTCGGCTCGTAGTCGAAATACGGGTTGGAAACGTCTTTTTTCTCGTCCAGGTGGTTGGCGCCGTCATAGCCGTAGCGCACCTCACGCAGGCCCACCTGGCCGGCCACGGTCTGCAGCTCGCAGTTGCCGTTGGCCGAACAGGTCAGGCAGTCCAGGGGGTGGTCGGAAATGTACAGCTCCATCACGTTGCGACGCAGGCCGGCCAGGCGCGGGGTTTCGGTGCGCACCACCATGCCTTCACTGACTGGCGTGGTGCAGGATGCCGGGTAGCCACGCATGCCTTCGATTTCCACCATGCACATGCGGCAGGAGCCGAAGGCTTCGAGGCTGTCGGTGGCGCACAGTTTGGGGATGCTGGTGCCCAGCATGGCGGCGGCGCGCATGACCGAGGTGCCAGCAGGCACGCTGATGGCGCGGCCGTCGATGCTCAGGCTGATCTGCACGTCGCTTTCGCGGGCCGGGGTGCCGAGGTCGCTGCTTTTATCAGAAGCGGGGTCGAAGAGATTGATCACTGTGCGGCCTCCGTGGTGGTCAGCCCAAAATCGGCGGGGAAGTACTTGAGCGCGCTGGCCACCGGATAGGCAGTCATACCGCCCATGGCGCACAACGAACCGTACTGCAGGGTGTCGCACAGGTCGCGCAGCAACAGCGCCTGGTCATGGCGCTCGGTGATGTCACTGCTGGCGATCAACCGGTCGACCACTTCCATGCCCCGGGTGGAGCCGATGCGGCACGGGGTGCACTTGCCGCAGGACTCTTCGGCACAGAACTGCAGGGCGAAACGCGCCATGCTGGCCATGTTCAACGTATCGTCGGCCACCACCACACCGCCGTGGCCGAGCATCGCGCCCACGGCAGCAAACGCTTCATAGTCCAGTGGGGTGTCGAAATGGCTGGGGGGTACCCAGGCACCAAGCGGGCCACCGACCTGCGCGGCCTTCAGCGGCCGGCCACTGGCCGTGCCACCGCCATAGCCTTCCACCAGCTCGCGCAGGGTCAGGCCGAACGCGCGCTCGACCAGGCCACCCTGGCGAATGTTGCCGGCCAGCTGGAACGGCATGGTGCCCAGCGAGCGGCCCATGCCGAAATCGCGATAGAACGCTGCCCCCTTGGCCAGAATGATGGGCACCGAAGCCAGGGTAAGCACGTTGTGCACCAACGTCGGCAGGCCGAACAACCCTTGCAGCGCAGGCAGCGGTGGCTTGGCGCGGACAATGCCACGCTTGCCTTCGATGGATTCGAGCAGCGCGGTTTCTTCGCCGCAAATATAGGCGCCGGCGCCCACCCGCACTTCCAGGTCGAACGCCTGGCCGCTGCCGGCTACGTCAGCACCCAGGTAGCCAGCGTCACGCGCGATGGCGAAGGCCTGGTCAAGTACCCGGATGGCGTCGGGGTACTCCGAGCGCACATAGACGTAGCCCTTGTCGGCCCCCACGGCAAGGCCGGCAATGATCATGCCCTCGATCAGCAGGAAGGGGTCGCCCTCCATCAGCATGCGATCAGCGAACGTGCCCGAGTCACCCTCGTCGGCGTTGCACACCACGTACTTCTGCCCGGCGCCAGCGTCACGCACGGTGCGCCACTTGATGCCGGCCGGGAACGCCGCACCACCACGGCCACGCAGGCCGGAGTCGAGTACTGCGGCAACCACTTCGGCACCGTCCAGCGCCACGGCGGCCTCGAGGCCTGCGAAACCGCCATGGGCACGATAGTCGTCCAGTGACAATGGGCGGGTGATGCCCGCGCGTGCGAACAGCAAGCGTTGCTGGGTCTTGAGATAGGGTATTTCTTCGACCGGCCCCAGTGCCAGCGAGTGGCCACCGGGTTCGCCCGCCAGGGCATCAAGCAGTGACGGCACATCGTGTGGCGTAATCGGACCGAAACCCAGGCGCCCTTGCGCACTGTCGCACTCGATCAGCGGCTCCAGCCAGTAAAGCCCGCGCGAGCTGGTGCGCTGGATGTCCAGTGGCAACTGGCGGCGCTCGGCCTCATGCAGCAGGGCATCGGCAACCTGATCGGCACCCACGGCACGGGCTACCGAATCACAGGGAATATACAGCTTCAGCATGCTGAGTCCTCCCGGCAACCATTGACCAAGTCCCGCAGGCGCTCAGGGGTGAGGCGCGCGTGCACCTGGCCGTCCAGCTCCAGCGCTGGCGAGCAGGCACAGGCACCCAGGCAATAAACAGGGCGCAGGCTGATGGCGCCGTCGGCGCTGGTGCCGTGGTCGCCCAGTGCCAACTGTTCACGCAATTGCGCGGCGAGGGCTTCGGCGCCACGGCTCTGGCACGACTCGGCACGGCACAGGCGCAGGGTGTGGCGAGCGGGCGGCGCGGTGCGGAAGTCGTGATAAAAACTGATAACCCCACGCACTTCAGCCAGGCTGAGGTTGAGGGCATGGGCGATCTCGGGAACAGAAGCGTCGGGGATGTAACCCAGCTCGTGCTGGACGGCATGCAGGATCGGCAACAGGGCACCCGGGGTGTCCTTGTCGCGGGCCAGAATGCGCTGGATTACAGGCAGGTGGAGCAATTCATCAGGCATACAGCGGACCTCGGCATCACGGACCCTGCCTGATTTTTTTTAAGGGGCAGGTTTCCGGCGTGTTCTGCTGCGGCGCACCGCCCACGTCACAGTTGCGTGGTACTGGCGGCCTCCTCGCCCACGGCCGCACGTCTGCGCGCACTGACCCTTGGGCATCCTGCTAGCATGGCACTTGTAGCGCCGAGGGGTTGCATGCGAGCGACCAGGCGCATTCTGAAACCGACGAACGTGGTTACGCCCCGGCATCATCTGCCACGGCTTGCCGATCAGGTGGGTCTTGAAACCATCGTTGCATGCACCAGGCCCTCGAAACCGAACCTGGTCCATTGCCGGGCCTGCCAGACGGCAGCCCCGGCAATGGGCTGCCATCCAGCATGGCGACGGGGCAGAACGCGACTGAGTTCAGTCGGTAGACTGCACCGTTGCGGTGTCGGCGGCGGGAGCCGGAGCCTGGGCCTGGGCCTTTGACTTCGCACGATTGCGTCGATCCTGGCTGCGTTGCCGCGCAGCCTGCTGCTTGGCATGCAGCGCCTGAGCGGCGGTCACAGTACCCGCGGCCTGACCGTTCAAGTCAAGGCGCGGAGCATTCTCCACCATGCTCGCCCAGTATCGAGCGCCCCGGCACCACGTGGAAATGCCCAGCTTGAGCTGTTCACGGGTTAACCCAAGCAGCTCCAGGTGTTGCTCGGCATCCTTGAAAATGCCCTCCTTGAGCGGCACCTTGGGGGCCGGGTTGACCGGGAAAGCCAAGGGAAAATGCTTCTGCAGTGGCCAGATCGCTGCCACCGCCGGGTCCATCTCACGCGGCTTCGCCTGCGGGGGCGACTTGCGCTTGGGCGGTTTCGCGCTCTCGGCCTTTACCTGCCCTTTTTCCGCCCGCAGGCGGTCTCGTAGCTCAGCTAGTTGTTCAAAACCCATTGTTCATTCACTGCTTCGAAGTTGATTGCGTGGTGCAAGGATACCCCATGCAGCCAGCACATTGCTTGCAGGCCAACTTTCCCGGCCAGCCCAGGCACAAGCGCATGCCTGTGCGACGGCCCTCAGCTGAACACCCAAAGCACGCGTGTGGGCTTGTCGGTCAGGTTGGCATACCGAAAACGGGCGTGGGGTTGCAACTGAAAACTGTCATTGGCGTACAGCGTGACCGGGTCAGCATCGCCCAACCATACGGTCAGTTCGCCTTCGAGCACGAAGCAGCCCTGCTCCGAGCTGTCGTCCAGGTACTCCTCGCCACTGCTGGCCCCCGGCTGCAAGTGGCTATCGAGCATGGAAAACGCGCCCGTTATGGAGGGCGATGCCAGCACGTCGGTGATGCCACCTGCCAGGTGCAGCGTGCGACGCTCGTGCGGGCGGGTGACCCAGTCGAGCTCACGGGGTTTGTCCAGCTTGTAGAAGTAGGCTGTGGATACACCGAGCTCTTCGCTGATGGCTGTGAGATCGGCCACAGTCGGGCGTGACACGCCGCGTTCGACCTGGGACAGAAAGCCCACCGAACGGCCGATGCGCTGTGCCAGCTCGCCCAGTGTCAGGCCCTTGAACTTGCGCAGGTCGCGAATCAGTACTGCCAGGCCTTCGATTTCTTCGTGCACTTTCATGGTTGAATCGCGACTTTCAGACGGGAAATGGATGCCCAGAAAAGTACAGGATTCATTTCACAAAGCAAAATGCTTTGCGGAAGGTGCCTGACGTGAAATGTACGATTGCGGCACCGATCGAGCACCGCGCAGGCGGCGCTCGATCTCACAGGTGCTGAGAACAGCTAACCAGGCCCTCCGTCCTTACCGAACAGCCTCATAGGTCAGGTCCAGGCACTTGCGGGCTTTCTCCACCAGTTCGTCGATCTCTTCGATACTGATCACCAGCGGTGGGGCGATGATCATGGTGTCGCCTACAGCGCGCATGATCAGGCCGTTGTCGAAGCAGTGCTGGCGACAGATCATGCCGACACCTTTGCCTTCATAACGGGCCCGGGTGGCCTTGTCTTTCACCAACTCGATCGCACCGAGCATGCCCAGGCCGCGCACTTCGCCTACCAGCGGGTGGTCGGCCAGTTCGCGCAGGCGTTGTTGCAGATAAGGCGCGGTTTTATCGTGCACCTGCTGGATGATCTGCTCGTCACGCAGGATCCGCAGGTTCTCCAGGCCTACCGCTGCCGCCACCGGGTGGCCGGAATAGGTGAAGCCGTGGTTGAAGTCGCCGCCTTCGCTGATCACCTTGGCCACCTCGTCACGCACGATCACCCCGCCCATGGGGATGTAACCGGAGGTCAGGCCCTTGGCGATGGTCATCAGGTCAGGCTTGAGGTCGTAATAATCGGTGCCGAACCACTCACCGGTACGGCCGAACCCGCAGATCACTTCGTCGGCGACGAAGAGGATGTCGTACCTGGCCAGGATTTCCTTGATCTTCGGCCAATAGGTCTGCGGCGGAATGATCACGCCACCGGCGCCCTGGATCGGCTCGGCGATGAAGGCGGCGACGTTGTCCACGCCAACTTCGAGGATCTTCTTCTCCAGTTGCTCGGCCGCCCACACACCGAAGTCGGCCTCGGTCATGTCGCCGCCTTCGCCAAACCAGTACGGCTGCGGGATGTGCACGACATCCGGGATCACCCCGCCCTGCTGGTGCATGCCACTCATGCCGCCCAAGGCGGCGCCCGCCACGGTAGAGCCGTGGTAGCCGTTGATGCGGCCAATGATGACCTTCTTGTTCTTCTGGCCCTTCAGAGCCCAGTAATGGCGGACCATGCGCAGCACGGTGTCGTTGCCTTCGGAGCCGGAACCGGTGAAGAACACGTGGTTCATGCCTTGCGGGGCCACCTCGGCGATCGCCTTGGCCAGCTCCAGCGCGGGCGGGTGCGCGGTCTGGAAGAACAGGTTGTAGTAAGGCAGCTGCTTCATCTGCTGGCTGGCGACATCGGCCAGCTCATCGCGACCATAGCCGACTGCCACGCACCACAGGCCGGCCATGCCATCGAGAATCTTGTTGCCCTCGCTGTCCCACAGGTACACGCCCTTGGCCGAGGTGATGATGCGCGGGCCTTTCTCGGCCAGTTGCCTGACATCGCTGAACGGGGCCAGGTGATGGTCGCGGCTCATGGTTTGCCAGGCAAGGGTCTGCGAATTCTGTTCACTCATTGACTTCACTCCATCAAAATGCGCAGCCGCGCTGCGAGGTATTTTTTACAGGTGGGAAAGGCCGCTGCTCAGGCAGACAGCAACAGCCTCTGGCGCAGTACCGAGCGGTGCCGGCAGGCCTTGCCAAAGGACTGGAAGATGGCCAGGTAATGGGGGTTATCCATGACCTGGAACTCGGGGTGCCATTGCACACCCAGGGCAAAACCCTTGCTGTTCTCGACCGAAATCGCTTCCACCAGGCCATCGGGCGCCAGCGCTTCCACCCTCAGCCCGGGGCCCAGTACGTCGATGCCTTGGCCGTGGATGGAATTGACGTCGAATATTGCCGGCAAGCCCATACGGTCGAGCATGCCGCCAGGCTCTACATGCAGGGTGTGGCGCGGCCCATATTGCTTGTCGAGGGGCTCATCCTTGCCTTCGCGGTGGTCCATGAACATGCCGGTCTCGTGGACCTTCTGGTGCAGGGTGCCACCCAGCGCCACGTTCATTTCCTGGAAGCCACGGCAAATGCCAAGTACCGGTACACCGGCGGCGATGGCGGCGCGCATCAGCGGCAACGTGGTGGCATCGCGCAGAGGGTCGTGATGGGTGCCCGCAGCACTGGCCGGGCCGTTGTAGTGGTACGGCTCGATGTTGGACGGCGAACCGGTGAAGATCAGCCCATCCACCACGTCAAGAATATCGGCGCTGTCCATCAGCTCACCGAGGCTGGGAATGACGATGGGCAGCCCACACGCCGCCTTGGCTGCCGCGCGCGCGTATTTCTCGCTGATGGTCTGGGTTGCATGCAGCTCAATCATGCTGGTGCATGCGGTAATGCCGATCACGGGCACACGTGGCATATCTTCCTCCGGCAAATCCATATTGCGCGTTGTATTGAAACGGTAGAAAGGGAGGGTGCAGCGTCGCTGTTCCAACCTCGGCACCTACAGGAACCAGCGGTATTCGCGGGCATCGATGTGGTGCATGAAGTCCAGTTGCTCCTGGTATTTGTTTTCGCAATAGACCATCACGAACTCGCTGCCCAGGCCTTCGTTGACCACCGGGTGGTGACGCATGGCGGCCAAGGCGCTGAGGGCATCCTTGGGGAAGTCGATGCCGCTCTGGCGGTTGTCGTTCAGCGGGGCGATGGGCTCCACGCCACGATCCAGACCATGCTCCATCCCGGTCAAAATGGCCGCCAGTACCAGATACGGGTTGGCGTCGGCGCCAGCGAGGCGGTGCTCGATGCGCAGGTTGCGCGGGTCGGACTCGGGGATGCGGATGCACGCGTCACGGTCTTCGAAACCCCAGCTGGCCTTGCTCGCCGCGTTGACCATGGCGCCATAACGTCGGTAGGCATTGTGGTTGGGGGCAAAGATCGGCATGCAGTGCGGCAGCAGCTCCAGGCAGCCTGCCACCGCATGGCGCAGCTTGCGCTGTTCACTTCCCGCCAGGATGTTATTGCCGGCGGCGTCGTACAGGCTGACGTGCACATGCATGCCGCTGCCTGGCGCGTCCAGGTAAGGCTTGCTCATGAAGCTGGCACGGTAGCCGTGCTTCATCGCGATACCGCGGGTACTGCGGCAGAACAGTGCCGACCAGTCCGCCGCACTGAGGGCATCGTCGCTGTGCGAGAAGTTGATCTCGAACTGGCCTGGGCCCAGCTCTGCGGTGATGACGTTCGCCGGCACGCCCTGCTCGTTGGCGCCATCGACCATCTCGTGCAGGACCGACGAGAAGCGCGACAACCGCTCGATGTGCATGTTCGGCTGATCGTCTTCATCCTCGGTTGCCGTGTCACGTGGGTACTGTGGCAGGCCGTTATCAAGCTTGCGGTCGAACAGGTAGAACTCCAGTTCGAACGCCACCACCGGGCGGATGCCACGCTTGGCCAGACGCTGAAGCACACGCGCCAGCACTTCACGGGGCTCGAATTCGATCGGCTTTGCGGTGCCGTCGGACGTGATCAGCATCTGGGCGATCACTTCCTTCTCCCAACGCACCGGTTTCAGCGTACCCGGCACCAGGCGCCGGGCGGCATCCGGGTCGCCGTCGGCGAAGCAATAGTCACCAATCGGGTAAAGGCCGCCCTGGGTCCCCAGCAGCACGCAGTTCTGCGGCAGCTTCAGTGGCGCACCGGCTGCGACTTTTTCCAGCATGTCCATGGGGTAGCGCTTGCCGTAGAAGTGCCCGGGGATGTCCAGCGCAATCAGGTCGACATAGCGAATTGCCGGGTGTTCTGCTCGGAACGAGCGCACTTCAGCCAGCAGGTCCGGAAAGATGACACTCATCTTCTTATCCTTGTGAGGTGAACGAATTCAATTGAAGACCCAGAGCACACGGGTGGTTCTGTCCGTCAGGTTGGCGTAACGGAACGGCGCATGGGGTTGCAGCTGGAAGCAGTCGTTGGCTTGCAGGGTCACGGCATCGCCCTGGTCCAGCCACACCGTGAGTTCGCCCTCGAGCACGAAACAGCCCTGCTCGGAACGGTCGCTCAAGTACGCCTCCCCACTGGTGGCGCCCGGCTCGAGAAGGCTGTCGAGCATGGAGAAAGCGCCTGCGATGGTCGGCGAAGCCAGCACGTCGGTGATGCCCGACTCCAGGTACAACGTGCGCCGCTCGTGGGGGCGCGTGACCCAGCCAATGCTGCGGGGCTTGCTCAGGTTGTAGAAGTACGCGGTTGATACGCCGAGCGCTTCGCTGATAGCGGTGAGGTCTGCCACGGTCGGGCGCGAAACGCCGCGTTCGACCTGGGAGAGGAAACCCACCGAGCGGTTGATGCGCTCGGCCAGTTCACCCAAGGTCAGGTTCTTGAATTTGCGCAGGTCGTGAATAAGGATCGCGAGGGCTTCAACCTCTTCGTGTCTCTTCATCGTTTCGGACTGCCGTGAAATTTTTAGACTTATTTTTCATGAAAATTTACATGAAAAATTTCACGCGTCAAGCTGAACAATGAAAATGTGCAGCCGCCAACAGAGGGCTTGCTGCGCAGCGTGGCGGATTGCCTGCGGTGGCGCGGGTTTCTTTACAGGCGCTCGGCGAGTAGCCTCGTGGGTGAATCCTCCAGCCCGACCCTGTCCATCGCCATGCCAAACGGTTTCCCTGATTTGCCCTCACTCAATGCGCTACGTGTGTTCGAAGTGGTTGCCCGCCACCTGAACTTTCGCCTGGCCGCCGACGAGCTGGGGGTGACCCAGGCGGCAGTTGCACAACAGATACGCGGGCTGGAAGCGAGCCTGAACCTTCGTTTGTTCGAGCGCCTGCCCCGGGGCCTGGCACTGACCGATGCGGGGCTGGGCTACAGCGGCAGCATTCGCAACGCCTTGGCGATGATCGATGAGGCAACCCGCCTGCTGCGGCCACAAGCGTCTCATCTGACGGTCAGCGTGACACCGACCTTTGCCTCCAAATGGCTCATTCCCCGGCTGGGCCGCTTTGCGCACAGCCATCCGGACATTGATTTACGTGTACTGGCCACAGATCGGCTGTCCCACTTCAATACCGACGGCGTGGATCTCGCAGTCCGCTATGGCAAGCCCGACATCGGCGCGGGTTTGAACAGCGAACTGTTGATGGAACAGCGTATCGTCGCCGTGGCCAGCCCAACGTTGTTCGAAGCCAGCAAAGTCCCCACCAGCTTCGAGCAGCTTCAAGCGTTCACCCTGCTTCACGATGCCCATGATTTCTGGCCTCGGTTCCTTGCACAACTGTTCCCGCAACACGGGCAAGCGACTGCCAAAAACCTGCGGTTCAACCAGACTTCATTGGCCATCGATGCGGCCATCAGTGGTCAGGGTATTGCGTTGGCAAGCCTGGCGTTCGTCAGTGATGACCTCGTCGCGGGCAGGCTGACCCAGGTCTTCGCTCAGCAACTCAGGCTCGATAAGTCGTTCTATCTGGTATGGCCACGAAAGTTGCAGCAGCCGGAGTCGCTAGGCATTGTCCAGCGCTGGCTCAAGCAACAAGCAGGCAATAGTTAATCTACTGCCTTGGTGAAGTTTAGCTGTCTCCCTCGCGGCCACGACTGCTGCTAATTTTAGTGCACCTAAGCATTAGGCCATTAACGTTCCGGAGGCAGCATGTCAGTAGAAAAAGTTTCGATCATCACAGCAGGTGGCAGTGGTATGGGCGCGGCTGCGGCACGGCGCCTGGCCGCTGACGGGTTCAAGGTTGGCATCCTGTCCTCCTCGGGCAAGGGCGAAGCGCTGGCTGCCGAGTTTGGCGGTGTGGGTGTAACAGGTAGCAACCAGTCGGTTGAGGACCTGAAACGCCTGGTCGATGTCGTGGTGGAAAAGTGGGGGCGCATCGACGTGCTGGTCAATAGCGCCGGCCATGGTCCGCGAGCGCCAATCCTGGAAATCAGCGACGAGGACTGGCACAAGGGCATGGACACCTATCTGCTCAATGTCATTCGCCCGACTCGCCTGGTGACGCCCTACATGCAGCGCCAGAAAGGGGGCGTGATCATCAACATTTCCACCGCCTGGGCGTTCGAGCCGAGTGAGCTGTTCCCGACGTCTGCAGTGTTCCGTTCGGGCTTGGCCGCATTCACCAAAATCTTCGCCGACCAATTCGCCGGGGACAACGTGAGGATCAACAACGTCCTCCCCGGCTGGATCGACAGCCTGCCGGCCACCGAACAGCGCCGCGACAGCGTGCCGCTCAAACGCTATGGCACCCGCGAGGAAATCGCCGCCACCATCGCGTTTCTCGCCAGCGAAGGCGCTGCCTACATCACCGGGCAGAACATCAAGGTCGATGGCGGCGTGACACGTAGCGTTTGATTGCCCGTTGGCCGCAGCATACGCAACGGCGACCCCCACCTCCTTCGAAGCTATCGGTCAGCGTCACCCTTGCTGGCCGGTGGCGGGTATTAGGTTAGCGAGACGGCGTGCCCATCTGCTGCTGATGCTGCATCATCTGATCCATCATCATCTGTTGCATTCCCATGTATCTGTCCATCATGTATTGGTGCTGCTTCATCTGCTCAGGCGTCATTCCGGCGTAATGGCTGCTCATCTGCCCCCAGCCCATCATGTGGCCGCTCCCCATCATGCGACCGCCCATCATGCCGCCGCAGCACCCCATCATTCCCTTCATCGTGAGCATTCCTTGCTGCATCATGGCCTGGTGATCTTGCATGAGTTTCTGGCGCTGGACTGGATCGGTAGTTTTGTGGATCAGGCTCATTTGATCCTGCATTTTTTTCAGATTTTCTTGAGCCTTCGCCATCTCCTGATCAAATTGCTCAATGTTCATCGACTGTTGAGTCGGCTCGGCGGCGCTGGAGGCCTGCTGGGCAAGGGTTAGAGCAGGAAAAAGAACACCCGCCAAAGCCAGGGCGACGAGTTTGGATGCTGTCATGGTTCAGATCCTTATAGGGAATGGCGGGCAGGGAATGGAACGTTGCTGTTCAGTATAGGTCTCGATTAAGGACGCAAACTGGTGCACGTTGAAAGGTGTCGCTGACACCTAAGCAAGTCGTGAGGGGCGCGCGCAAGCATTCATGGGCTACCGGCGCAAAGTTAAATAATGCGCCATCACCCAAACACTGTGTGTCGACAAGGGTTGTGCCGGCGGCGCCGATGGCAATCCAAACCGCCTCTTCGCGTGGAACGGCCCAACCTTCTGCCGTTCATGCTCGCCCCTGGCTTCATTTTTTAACGCGGGAGGATCGCCAAGAAGACCTCATGCGCATCATCAGGCGTAACTCAACCAAGCCGATGCGGCTTCGCCAGCGTCATTTCCACGCATCAAGACCGCCAGTAGGGTTCTCAGCTTTGCTTTTGAAAAACTCTCGTAAATGATCAACAAAATAAGCGACTTTCGCAGATAAATTCAGGCGTTCTAAATAGACAGCGTAAATGTCTGCCGGCTCGGTCTCATAATCGTTCAAGACTTCCACAAGCTGACCTGTACGTAGATAACCGGCCAGGTTCCATTCCGCTCGCATCAATATCCCATGCCCGTCCAGCGCCCAAGTCAACGCTACCTCTCCATCGTTAGTACTCAAGCTCCCGTGGACCTTGATGGCGTCGAACTGTTTGCCTTTAGACATACGCCATATCCCGAATGCGGATTCATTTTGACGCAACACGATACAGTTGTGCCGGACCAGGTCTTTTGCCGTCTCAGGAGTTCCGTGGGTACGTAAGTACTCAGGGCTTGCACACAAACGTCGGCGATTAACCGCTATTTTCCTGGCAATGAGCCTTGAATCAGGCAGTTCACCAAAACGGATCGCCACGTCAATTGCGTCATCAGGGAGATGGATAGGCCGGTCCGTCAGGTGAAGCTGAACTTCAACCTCTGGATAGCGCTTGGCGAAGAGTGAGATGGCTGGCCCTACATGGGTGCGGCCGAAGCCCAGCGGTGCATTCACGCGCAACAAACCCTTTGGCTCGGCCCTGCTGCTGGATACCTGCCGCTCCATCTCCTCGATCTCGCCGAGAATGCGTTTTGCATTGATCAGGTACGTCTCACCTTCGGCCGTGAGGCTGATGCTGCGCGTCGTTCGGTTCAACAAACGAACGCCAAGACGCTTCTCCAATTGCGCAAGCCGCTTGGTTACAGCGGGGGGAGTGAGGTTCAGCTCACGGGCTGTCGCTGCCAGGCTGCCAGTCGCCACCAACTGGCTGAAAAAAGCAAGTTCCGACACAGGATTCATAATTAACCTCAAGGAAATAATGTCTTAAATCTGAGTCTATTACACCACTCAGAAAAAACCATTACCTTAGGCCTGCCTGATTAACCACAAAAACGCTGGGCTATTTAGCTTTGCCGGTCTTGCCTGTCTGCCGCTTAGCCCAGTCGCCACATAAATCCGACTCACAACAATAATTCGGAGACGGCAATGGCCAAACGATGGATAAGTAAGCTGTATGTGCAGGTACTGATTGGCGTCTCAATTGGGGTACTGCTAGGCGTGCTCTGGCCGGAGGTCGGCGCAGACATGAAGCCACTGGGTGATGCCTTCATCAAACTGATCAAGATGGTTTTTGCACCGATCATCTTTGCAACCGTGGTTCTCGGCATCGCCAAAATGGAAAACATGAAGGAGCTCGGCCGTGTCGGTGCCCGGGCCCTGATCTACTTCGAGGTTCTCTCCTCTTTCGCATTGGTGCTGGGCCTGATCGTTGTGAACCTGGTGCAACCTGGCCAAGGCATGAACATCGACCCTGCCACCCTGGATAGCAATGCCATCTCTACCTACACCGCTGCTGCCGTTAGCGGATCGGGCGGCTTCACCGACTTCTTGTTGCATGTAATCCCCGGCAGCGTAGTGGATGCCTTTGCCAAGAACGAAATCCTGCAGATTCTGCTGTTCTCGACCTTACTCGGCATTGCGCTGGCCAATCTAGGAGAACGCGGCAAGCCCGTAGTCGATGTGCTCGAGTCGTTTTCTCACGGCATGTTCTACATCGTCGGCATGATGATGCGCATTGCTCCGCTGGCAGCCTGTGGCGCCATGGCTTTCACCGTCGGCAAATATGGCCTGGGCTCCATCGTTTCGCTGGGCAAGCTGATGGCAACTATGTACGTGACCTGCTTCCTGTTCGTGGTGATCGTTCTCGGCTCAATCGCTCGGATGTCTGGGTTCAGCTTGTGGAAGTTCCTCAAGTACCTGCGGGAGGAGCTGTTCACCGTATTGGGCACCAGCTCATCGGAGTCTGTTGTGCCACAAATGATGAACAAACTGGAGAAGGTCGGCGTCTCGAAACCGGTAGTAGGCCTGGTCATTCCTTCGGGGCTGACTTTCAACCCTGACGGCCAATGCATCTACTACACAATGGCGGCGATATTCATCGCGCAGGCAACAAATACCCCACTGACCCTCATGGACCAGCTGATCGTCCTGGGCGTGCTCCTGCTCACATCCAAAGGCTCTGCAGGCGTCACGGGTTCGGGCTTCATCACCCTGGCCGCAACCCTGGCCACCATGGACAACATCCCTGTAGCCGGCATGGTTCTGCTTCTTGGCGTAGACCGCTTCATGTCTGAGGCTCGCGCCATTACCAACACCATCGGCAACGCCGTGGGCACCATGGCCATCGCCAAATGGGTCGGTGCCCTCGATAGCACCAGGATGAATCAGGTCTTGGATGGCCAAGTGGTGGGCGAGCCAGAAAAAAGCGAATCACTGCCTTCGGCTGCCAAGCCTGCCATTGACTCTGACCCAAAAAACCTTGTGATGCACTGAGGAAGTAAACATGGAAACCGTAGACAAAGAAGCCGCTGTGGAATCGCTGACCGACGTCTTGGCGAAGTTCACCGCCTACATCGGCAAGCGCCTGCCCAAGGATGTAAAAGAAAAGACCGCCAAGCTGCGCGCAGCGGAAACCAACCCGCTGGCCATCGCCGTCTACGACTCGATGGCCGACAACCAGGATTACGCTGACAAGCTGAACCGCCCCAGCTGTCAGGATACCGGTGTGATCCAGTATTTCATTTCCGCCGGTGCACGCTTCCCGCTGCTGGGCGAAATGGAGGGCATCCTCGAGAACGCCACCAAGGAGGCGACCATCAAAGGCCCGCTACGCCACAACGCAGTTGAAACCTTCATCGAAAAGAACACCGGCACCAACACCGGCTCGAAGATCCCGTGGCTGGACTGGGAAATCATCCCCGATGCCGACTACGCCATTGTCGATGTGTACATGGCGGGTGGTGGCTGTACGTTGCCGGGCTCGGCCAAGGTGCTGATGCCAGGGCAAGGCTACGAAGGGGTCACAGAGTTCGTCTTCGATGTCATCACCTCCCGCGGTGTCAACGCTTGCCCGCCTTTGCTGGTAGGCGTGGGTGTATCGACCTCGGTCGAGACCGCGGCACGCCTTTCGAAAAAGGCCATCCTGCGCGAAGTGGATTCCAGCCATCCCAACGAAAGTGCAGCGATGATGGAGAAGCTGCTGGAGGAAGGCCTGAACGAAATCGGCATTGGCCCCCAGGGTTTGACGGGCAACAGCAGCGTGATGGGCGTGAACATTGAATCGTCGGCCCGACACCCCTCGACCATCGGCGTCGCGGTATCGACAGGTTGCTGGGCGCACCGCCGCGGCAAGATCCGCATCAATGCCGACCTCACTTATGACATCCTCTCCCATGAAGGCGTAGTACTGTGAAAAAGATCCTGACCACTCCAATAAGTGACGAAGATTTGGCAAGCCTGAACGTTGGCGACGTGGTTTACCTCACTGGCCAGTTGGTGACTTGCCGAGACGTTGCACATCGCCGGCTTATCGAGTTAGGCCGGGAGCTTCCTGTAAATCTTCGCGGCGGCGCGATCTTTCACGCAGGCCCCATCGTCAAGAGAAAGGACGATGGCAGCTTTGAAATGGTGTCGATCGGCCCGACGACTAGCATGCGCATGGAAAAGTTCGAGAAACAGTTCATTGAGCAAACTGGGGTAAAGCTGATCGTCGGCAAAGGCGGCATGGGCCCGGAGACCACCACGGGCTGCCTTGAGAACAAGGCGGTGCATGCAGTGTTTCCAGGCGGCTGTGCCGTCTTGGCAGCGACCCAGGTGGAAGAGATCGAACGCGCCGAATGGCAGGACTTGGGCATGCCGGAAACGCTATGGGTCAACCGTGTACGAGAGTTCGGCCCGCTGATCATTTCTATCGACACCAAGGGCAATAACCTGTTCGAGCAGAACAAAGCCCGGTTCAATGAACGCAAAGGCGCGGTGATCGAGAAGATCAATAGCCAAGTACGGTTCATCAAATAAGCGAATGGGCGGTGAAGGTGATCAACTCCACCGCCCAACACCGCCATCCCCTGCCCTCTCAACGTACTCGCTGAACGTCCAAAGTAGTGGAACGCGACGCGTCATACATCCCAAATACGCCCAGAGACAGCCATGCACAACCGCAGTCATCATCAATTGCGAAATGACTTCCGTGTTCTTCTCAACGGTCACGCTTGCCTGAGTACCGCTTCGGTTTTTGACCCTTTATCCGCACGCATCGCTTCGGATCTCGGCTTCGAAGTTGGCATACTGGGCGGCTCTGTTGCCTCCCTGCAAGTGTTGGGTGCTCCTGACATCGCTTTAATCACCCTTAGTGAATTCGCCGAGCAGGCCACCCGAATTGGCCGCGTGGCTAGCCTTCCGATAATTGCTGACGCTGATCATGGATATGGCAACGCCCTTAACGCCATGAGGACAGTTGTCGAGCTAGAACGGGCTGGGGTTGCAGCACTCACCATCGAAGATACCCTCCTGCCTGCCCGATTTGGCAGCGGTGCCCTGGAGCTGATCAGCACCGAAGAAGCCACCGGTAAACTGCGCGCGGCGCAAGAAGCAAGGATTGATAGCTCACTCGCCATCATCGCCAGAACCCACGCTGGTGTGCAGCCGCTACAGGACGTTATCCGTAGAACCAGGGAATTCGAGCGATCGGGTGCCGATGCGGTGTGCCTCGTTGGTGTGAAGGATGTTCATGAACTCGCCGCCATCGCCGATGGATTGACCCTTCCAGTGATGCTAATCACCTATGGCAACAGCGAGCTTCGGGATGCACCTGGCCTAGCAGAACTCGGCGTGCGCATCGTGGTGGATGGCCATCAAGCATACTTTGCCTCGGTTCAGGCCACCTATGAAAGCCTGCGCATACAGCGCCGTCGCCAGGTTAACGCTGACAAATCGGCCTCAACGCTCGTTGCTGGCTATTGCTTGCAAAACGAATATAAAGACTGGGCAGCAGAGTTCATGCTTTTCTCAAAGTAACAACTCAGCACTGTTGAACGCCCCTTTCCGATCCAGGCGACGAATCAATCAAGGGATGATCGCAAACCAGTCCCATCAGTGTCGGCCAAGGTCAGTTATCCCGCCATATGTCTGGAGGCGTGTTTGCTTGCGGTAAAAGGCGTGAATAGCCCACACCACCCCGACGAACAACATGCCTGTTCCAAGCGCTTCCATAGGAGACGGCCAGCGTTGGTTGATGAGCAGGCCCATCGTAGTTGCATAAATGGTCCCGCTGGCGATCAATTGCCCGCTCAGCGCCAGCGGTAGACGCCGCGTTGCGATTGACCATGCCCAGGCACCTGCAAGGGTGGCCCCTAACCCCTGAATCAGCCCACAGACGATCAGCGCCTGAGTACCTGCCAATCCGCTCGGATGGCTAGCGAAATGAGACAGTTTCAAGTACAGCCCAACCGGGATGAACGCCAGCATTTCGACACTGCACATGAAGATCAACATGGCTGACCACAACATGGGAGACATGCTTGGGCGTCGAGCCAAAGCACTTTCATTCAATAGACCAAAACCGGTCCAGAATGCGATTGCCAGCAATGATGCAAGCAGCCCAAGCAGTAACGATGCGGTTGGGAGCACTGCCGCCGCACGGCTAGCATCAAACACACTCAGATTGACCAGGCTGATGCCCAGACCCGCCACCAGCAGTGGCCCGGCAATGGCGCGCCAGGGCACGCTGGCACTGCGCAGGTTGCCGGCAATCGCAAGCACGATCGGTACTGACCCCATCATCACCGGAGGGATCACCGGCCCGGCTGCCAAGACCGCAGTGGTGATCAGGAAGAAGTAGCCAATGTATCCCAAGAAGCCCAGCAGTGCGGCACAGGCCCAGTCAATCAGTCGCAATTGCCGCACTGCGCTACGGTAAACGAACAGCACCAGCAGGCTACCTAACCCGGCAAAGGCATAGCTCACCACTGCCAGGTCAAAAAGGCTGTAGTCACCGACCAGCCCCGGAAAGATGTAGAGCAGTGACCAGGAAAAGGTGGCGGCAATGGCCGCTAACAAGCCCAGGGTCATACGCCCTGCTCCTGCCTCTGGATCCAGCAATGAGCTATTTGTCGGGCAGTGTCGAATACCCGCACGTCCTGGCCCATCGCGCCGCTGACAAAACTGCCCTCCAGCAAGATAAACAGCCCTTGGGCAACTGCGTCGGGGTCGTTTATACCGGCGCTCATGGCCAAGGCAGCAAGGTTTTCGCGTATCCCTTGCTTATGCCGGCTCACTGCCAAATGCACGGGGTGGCTAAACTGGGGGAATTCAGCCGCACTGTTAACGAACAGGCACCCGCGCTCGCTATCTTTTAAAAGAAAGCGTTCATACAGATCGAAAAAAGCGAGCATGCCACTGACCGGCTCAGGATGCCTGGCCAAGGTGCACGCTACCTCTTCACGCCAGCGTCGGTCACGCTCCTCAAGGCACGCCACTATCAGCGCATCCTTGGAGGGGAAATGGCTGTAGAGCGTCATTTTGGTAACACCCGCCATCGCGGCAATGGCCGTTACCCCCGTCACGTATACACCTTGCGACAGAAACAGCTTCAGCGCGGCATCAATCAAACGCTCACGGGTATTGTCCAATTCAAGGCACTCCGGCAAAGGGACGGAGCTGACTATACTGACCGGTAAGATTCAGACCGCATCCAGATACGACCTGAAGCATGGCCGCTACGACACAGAGCGCAGCAGCAAAATGCAGGCCTGGCCAATCAGAGACTTGCTACGCCAGCTAAGCGCCCCCTGTACTTGGGATGCGAATCGGGGCTGTGTGGCTGATCGTGCCGTCTACCCGCTTGCGAAACACCGCTTGGCCCAACGTGTCTTGGGCATGCCGGTGGCAACTGTGTTTACCGAGATCGATCCCGACCCGTGCTGACTCGCTCGTGATGATGGCCTCCAAAACAAAACACCCTGCGAAAGCTTAGCCCTCGCAGGGTGTGGGGGTGACCCATTCATTTAGCCCGGCCTATGCTCGGCTTTCGTGCACGCTAAAGCCGGTACGGCATGGATGCGGTCAAATCATCGATCATTTTTTGAAGAAGACCCGACAGCGTTGCTGAGGCCTTTCGAATTATGATCGCCTGGCGTCGTTCCAGAGATGGCCGTGGACTTGGCCAAACCGCGAGTGTCCTTGGAGTGAGCGACACCCGAGGTGGTGGTGCCATGACCGTTGTCGCTGTTGCGCGAGCTTCCGTAATGATTGCCGCTTACCCCATGATCGCGGGTCGCCTTTCCAGCGTGATCACTTCCAAGGCCCTTCCCGCTTCCACTATGCCCTCCCATGCCACCGCCATGTCCGGCGCCGTTTCCACCGCCATGTCCGCCGCCACCGCCATGACCACCGCCGCCGCCACCACCGCCACCGCCACCGCCACCGCCACCACCCTTGGCATAGGCGGAACTGATCGGGGAGATATCGGCGGGCAAGAATGCCGTCATCCCGAGTGCCAATGCACAAGCAAAGACAGCAACCAAAGGTTTTTTCATTTTTTGTTCGGCTCCGGAGGCGCGAGTGGGTGGCTAAAGTGCAGATTGGACCTGATACAGCCACCAAAGTTCTCGCATTCCGACAGACTGCCAGGGTAACGTCGCAGCGGCCGTGTCCGGCGTGGCGTCCGGCGCAGGCATTCTGTTTCACGTTGCAGCCGCCTCGTTAGGCCTTACCCTACTGATGCAAACCTCGGTGCTCGCATTTTGGGTGATCAAGCTCTGCCGGCTATCTGCTCTGGCTAGGGATCAAGGTGCTGGGCGCTCGTAGCCTGATAAGCTTTCAGCCGGCGTCCAGGCAATCGCTATCCAGCATTTTTCTGACCGGTCTGCTTTCGGCTGCGCTCAACCCCAAGCCAGGTTTGTTCGTGCTGGCGCTCATTCCCCAGTTCGTCGACCCCGCACGCGGGTCGGTCAGCGTGCAGATGTTGGTTTACGGCGTGTGGTTCGCTGCACTCACGGCATTGGGGTTTGCCTTGATGGGCATTTTCGCCACGGGACTGTCTCGCTACCTGTACCGGCGGCCACGGCTGGTGAATGGGCTGAACGTGGGCGCAGGCCTCACCTTCGTTGCGTCTGGCGTCTCGATTGCGGCGTTGAGCCAGAGATAGCAAGCAGGAGAAAGCGGCGGGGCTGCGTATGAGCCCCGCGTTTCATCACGATGCTGAAGCCTCGACGGCCAGCTTCGCATGGGTGTTCAGTTCCTCGGCGATGAAGGCCGAAATCATCGCCCGATAGACCTGTTCCACCACCTCAGCCGAGGCACCGGTTTCGTCAGCCATCTCACGAACCTCCTTGATCACTTGCTCGACCCGAGCAGGTGCACGCACATCATCGGTGGTTTTCTTGAAGCCCGCTGCTTGCGTCACGAGCCTTCCACGTTTGGCGAGAAGCGAAACGAGGCTGCGGTCGATTTCATCGATCCGTTGACGGACTTCGTCCAGAGAGGTGCAAGGTACATCCATTTGCTTGACTTCCTTTTCATGAGCCTGCGATGGATTGGAGCAGGCTGTCGTGGGTGACTGGGTCGTGCAGTGTAGCTTCTATGCTAGGTTCGCTTCACGCTCCTCAGAGGGGTGTAACGCCGCAGCGAGTGGCCCGTCACGATGACCGGAAACACTGCATGCACGCGGGATATCTCACTCCTTATCGAACAACCAGCTCACGCCTGCGTGGCGCATGTCGTGAAAATGCAGATCGTCCACGCCAATCATCTTTCGCCATGGCTTGAGCAGCCTGCTGGCGGGCGAATGTCTGGGACCTTTGGTAGACTAGGACACCCTTTTTCTTGAGGCGGATCTGGACGGTATAGCTAACCATTCCATCGGCCTTTTTCCTTGCTCTGATCGTTGCCATGATTTCCGGTGGTACGAGTGTGTTTGGCGGCGGTAGCCCGCACCACTATCAAACCCAACACGCCCCCGGAAAATGGTACATAAATGCGTAGCCCAGAATGCCCCTAGAATCAGCTTCAAAGCCACAAACCACGCGCCCTGAGCCGTCACGCCGCTTCAGCGTTGCCCCTATGATGGACTGGACCGACAGGCATTGCCGGTTCTTCCTGCGCCTGCTCTCCCGGCAAACCCTGCTCTACACCGAAATGGTCACCACCGGTGCCCTGCTGCACAACGACGCCCACCGTTTCCTGCGCCACGATGCTTCTGAGCACCCGTTGGCCCTGCAACTGGGCGGCAGTGTGCCGGCCGACCTGGCCGCGTGTGCGCGCCTGGCTGAAGAAGCGGGCTACGATGAGGTCAACCTCAACGTTGGCTGCCCGAGCGACCGGGTGCAGAACAACATGATCGGCGCGTGCCTGATGGCTCACCCGGCGCTGGTGGCCGACTGCGTGAAGGCCATGCGTGACGCCGTATCGACGCCTGTCACGGTGAAGCACCGCATTGGTATCAACGGCCGTGACAGCTACGCCGAACTGAGCGACTTCGTCGGCCAGGTGCGTGAGGCCGGCTGCCGGAGTTTTACCGTGCATGCACGCATCGCGATTCTCGAAGGGCTGTCGCCGAAAGAGAACCGCGAGATCCCGCCGCTGCGCTATGACATCGCAGCGCAGTTGAAGAGGGACTTCCCGGACCTGGAGATCGTGCTCAACGGCGGGATCAAGACCCTGGACGAATGCCAGGCACACCTTGAAACCTTCGATGGCGTGATGCTGGGGCGCGAGGCGTATCACAACCCTTATCTGCTGGCCGAGGTGGACCAGCAACTGTTTGGCAGCGATGCGCCGGTGGTCAGCCGTAGCGAGGCATTGGCGCAACTGCGGCCTTACATCGTGACGCATATGGAAAGTGGCGGTGCGATGCACCACGTTACCCGGCATATTCTGGGGCTGGCCCAAGGATTCAAAGGGGCGCGGCGCTTCCGCCAGTTGCTGTCGGCAGACATTCACAAGGCGGCCGAACCCTTGGCGGTGTTTGACCAGGCCGTGGAGTTGTTGCAGGGGCGGTGACCTCAGAGGGAGGGAACCTCGGGCTTGCTTGCGACTCGAATCTTCACCTTTCGTACAGCCCTGTGCGGGCCAGCGGGTCCGCAGGGTTTCGGCGGCCCTTGAGCGGCTGTCGGGGCTCGGGTAATGTCGAGTAAATGCACAGGACAGAGCACGCCCATGACCTCCAAGCTGGAACAACTCAAGCAGTTCACCACCGTGGTCGCCGACACCGGGGACCTGGACGCCATCACCCGCCTGAAGCCGGTCGATGCCACCACCAACCCGTCACTGCTGCTCAAGGCTGCTGCCATCCCGGGCTACGCCGACCTGCTGAAACAGGTGAAGGCCGACGCCAAGGGTAATGTCGACCTGGCCTGCGACAAGTTTGCGGTGGCGGTAGGCTCGGGCATTCTCAAGGTCATCCCGGGGCGAATCTCCACCGAGGTGGATGCACGCCTGTCGTTCGATGAGCCAGCCCTGCTGAACAAGGCTCGTCAGCTGATCGCCCTGTACGAGGCGGCCGGAGTGGCAAAAGAGCGTGTTCTGATCAAGCTGGCCTCCACCTGGGAAGGCATTCGCGCCGCCGAGCAGCTGGAGAAGGAAGGCATTCAGACCAACCTTACCCTGCTGTTCTCCTTCGCCCAGGCCCAGGCTTGTGCCGATGCCGGGGTGTTTTTGATTTCGCCGTTCGTGGGCCGTATCTACGACTGGTACAAGAAGAGTACCGGCCAGGAATACGTGGGCGCCGAGGACCCAGGCGTGCAGTCGGTTACGCGCATCTACAACTACTACAAGGCCAATGGTTACAACACCGTGGTCATGGGCGCCAGCTTCCGCAATATCGGCCAGATCGAACAACTGGCCGGCTGTGACCGCCTGACCATCAGCCCCGAGCTGCTGCAGCAGCTGAGTGATGACCAGGGTGAATTGCCGCAGGTGCTGAAACCGGGCAACGCCGGTGAAGCCAAGCAGCACCTGAACGAAAGCCAGTTCCGCTGGGCGATGAACGAAGACGCCATGGGCACCGAGAAACTGGCCGAAGGTATCCGCCAGTTTGCGCGGGACCAGGAAAAGCTGGAGAAGTTGATGGCTCAAAAGGCCTGATACAGTTCGTGTTTGCCTGACGGGCGGGAAGTGTTCAGTATTTTTCGCCCGTTTTGTTTGCCACGCCTTAGTTGTGTATTGAATTCTCGGGCCTGTTCGCGGGCAAGCCCGCTCCTACACCGATCGATGTAAGGGCGGGCTTGCCCGCGAACAGGCCGCCATAGCCACCCGAGCTGTCGATGACCTCCCCTAACCCGTTGCCCCTCGTTCTCGCCGGCCCGGTACTGCGCCGCCTGGAACCCCAGCGTCTGGCCGTCTGGCTGGTCACTACCCAACCGCTGCAGCCCGCGTTCGTCTGCCTGGCAAGCGAGGCCCACGTCGATTGCCAGGTGGTGCCCATTGGCCAGCATGCCTACGTTCACCTGTTGGACATCCAATTCGCCAGCCCCCTGCCCTGCAACCAGTTGCTCGACTATGACCTGCTGATCAACGGCCAGGGTATCGCCGACTGGGCGCCGCACTTGCTCTACCCGGGCGCCCAGCGCCCAAACCTGGTGCTGCGTGAGCGCCTCGACCAGTTGCTGCACGGCTCCTGCCGCAAGCCGCACCACCCTGCTGCCGACGGCCTGCTGTGCGCCGACCGGCTGCTGCAGGGGTGCAAGAAGCCCGAAGACCGCCCCGCCGTGCTGGTGATGACGGGCGACCAGGTTTACGCAGACGATGTCGCTGGCCCCATGCTGCGCGCCATCCATAGCCTGATCTCGCGCCTGGGCTTGTTCGACGAGCAACTGGAGGGTGCGGTGGTAGCCGACAGCCAGGCGCTGTACCAGCACCCGGCCAGCTACTACCACCGCGCCGACCTGCTGCCGGCGCTAGAACGCAACGACACCCTGCGCGAGCGTTTTTTCGGCGGCAAGCGCAAGCCGATCTTCTCGTCCAGCAACGCCGACAACCACCTGGTGACCTTCGCCGAAGTCATGGCCATGTACCTGTTGGTGTGGTCGCCGGTGCCCTGGCAGCTGGTGGACCTGGGCATCCCCAGCGGGCTCAGCGACGAGCATCAAGCCCGATACCGGCAAGAGCTGCCGCTGATCCAGGGGTTTGCCGACAATCTCGGTCAGGTGGCGCGGGTGATGGCCCACCTGCCCTGCCTGATGATCTTCGATGACCACGACATTACGGACGACTGGAACCTCTCGGCGCAGTGGGAGGAAACGGCCTACGGCCACCCATTCTCGCGAAGGATCATCGGCAACGCCTTGCTCGGCTACCTGCTCTGCCAGGCCTGGGGCAACAGCCCGGACGATTGCAATCCGCTGATCGAACAGTGCCAGGTGCTGACCCGCCAGAACCAGGATGAGCTGATTGGCGAGCTGCTGCGCTTCCAGGGTTGGCAGTTCAGCCTGCCGACAGAACCACCGCTGCTGGTACTGGATACCCGCACCCGCCGCTGGCGCAGCGAAAGTAACCTGGCCAAGCCGTCCGGCCTGCTGGACTGGGAAGCGCTGAGTGAATTGCAGCAAGCACTGCTCGATCATCCCTCGGCAGTCATCGTGTCGCCTGCGCCGATTTTCGGGGTGAAGCTGATCGAGACGGTGCAGAAGGTGTTCAGCTGGCTGGGCTACCCGCTGCTGGTGGATGCCGAGAACTGGATGGCCCACCGCGGTGCAGCGCAGGTCATCCTCAATATCTTCCGCCACTCGCGCACGCCGGGGCACTACGTGGTGCTGTCGGGAGATGTGCATTACTCGTTCGTGTATGAGGTGCTGATTCGCCACCGCCAGCGCAGCCCGCACTTGTGGCAGGTGACCAGCAGCGGAATCAAGAACGAGTTCCCCCGGCGTTTGCTGGATGTGCTCGACCGGCTCAACCGCTGGTTGTATGCGCCGCGCTCGCCGCTCAACTGGTTTACCAAGCGGCGGGAGATGGAAGTGGTGCCGCGCACGCCGAACCATAGCAAGGCGGGGGAACGGTTGTGGAATGGTGCCGGGCTGGGACAGGTGTTTTTTGATGAACAGGGGCGGCCGGCGCGGGTGTATCAGCTGGATGCGGGCGGGGGTGAGGCTACAGAGTTTAAAAACCGGGCGTAGTGAGATTCAGAGTTTTTACAGCCTGTGCCGGCCTCTTCGCGGGTAAACCCGCTCCTACACCTGATTGGGGGTGGACACACATTGGTGTTTGGGCGCAGGCCGTCGTAGGAGCGGGTTTACCCGCGAAGAGGCCGGCACAGGCCAGAGATCAGCCCCGCTCCAGCGCATTGACCAGATCATGGAAGGCTTCGCGGTTGGAGTCATTCAGGCCCATGAGGATCTTGTGCGCCTCCAGCACCTTGGAGCGCACCACCTCTTCATTCTGGTCCTGCGACGGCAAGTCGGTCAGGCAATCGGTGCAGGGTATCGGCCGATCGACAATGTTGAACACCTGATCGAAGCCCATCGACTGCAATAGCCGTGAAATGTCCGGATTGGTAGTCACCACCGTCGGCAGCAGGCCCACCTTCTGCCGCGACAGGATCGACAGCTTCGCCAGCAGGCCCAGTGTGGTGCTGTCGATACTCTCGGTTTCAGTCAGGTCGATGACAATCGCCGAGAAGTTCAGCGCAGTGAAAATCTTCTCGATCGTCGCATCCAGCGCCGAACACAGGGTCAGGCGCACTTCACCAACGAATTTCAGTACGAAGGTACCGCTCTGCTCGGCGAACTGAATTCTACCGGTACTCATTGAAGGTTCCTGCTCAACACCAATAGGGCGATATCATCCGGCATCTCCCCAAGCGTAGCCAATCCAAATCGTTGACGCAGCCCATCCAGACTGCCACCTGCTGCCTTGACGATCTCCGGCAAGGCGGCTTCTTTATCTTTGAGCGTATCACCCGGCAAAAGGTCCAGAATGCCATCGGACATCAGGCTGAGGCTGAACTGCGGGGGCAGCTCCACCACCAGGTCCTGGTAGGTGGCCTCATCGAACAACCCCACCGGCAGGCCGCGGCCTTCCAGGTAGCGGCAATGCTCGGGGGTATACAGTACCGGCAACGGCAAATGGCCGCCGACAGCGTAGGTCAGCAGGCCGGACTCTTCGTCGATCACCCCGCCGACCATGGTGACGTGCTTGCCCAGCTTGCTGTTGATCAGGCCGCGGTTGATGTGGCTGAGCACTTCAGACGGCTTGAACTCACGCATCCTGCTGCGTTTGAGCTCGAACATGAGGCGCGTGGTCATGAATTTCAACAGCACGGTGACAAAGGCCGACGACGCCCCATGCCCGGATACATCGGCGAGGTAGAAAGCAATGCGCCGCTCGTCCACGCGGAAATAATCGACAAAATCACCCGATAGGTACAACGACGGGATGATCTGGTGCTCGAAGGCGAACTCACCGGCCACCCAGGGGCTTTCCGGCAACATGTTCATCTGCACCTGGCGACCGGCGGTCTGGTCCTCCTGCAACAGGTGCAGGCTAGCCTCCAGTTCACGGTTGGCGGCTTCGAGCTTGTCGCGGTAGCGCTGGTTTTCCAGCACAAGGCGCGAGCGGTCGAGGGCGCGGCGCACCGAATGCTCGAGTACGGCCAGGTCTTCCAGCGGCTTGATGAGGTAGTCGGCGGCGCCCAGGCGCAACGCTTCCACCGCATCACTCATGACGCCGGCACCGGACACCACGATCACCGGCAACTGCGGCGCACGCTCGCTGACCTGACGGATCAGTTCGAGGCCGCCCATCTGCGGCATGCGCAGATCGCAGATCACGAGGTCGGGCTGGTGTTCTTCGAAGACCTGAAGCCCCTGCTGGCCATTACTGGCCTGGAGGACGCTGAAACCACTGTCTTCAAGGTAGGCGGCGAGGCTGGCACGGACCACGTCGTCGTCATCGATGATCAGCAGCGTTGCACTGGTTTTCTGCATGTGGGCGAACGGCGCCGATTTAGGTTGGTGCAGCGGTGTCGGCAAGGCAGACGGCCAGCTACGGGAATTCTTTATGGTCACACTCTACTTGAGTTGTAGGACAAGAACACCTGCCCGGCAACTGTCAGAGGTACCTTGTAAGGCGCAGACGGTACTCCCATCCGGCAGGGGTTTCAAGCATGCTGGGGTCGACCTCGCCGCTCTTTACAGGGCAAATCACCGGGAGTTATAAGAAAGTCGACCAGCGCAACCCGACGGGAAGGATGCAGCATGCCCCACACGCCCTCCAGCCATAGCGAAAAACGCGACTTCATTCGCATGCGCATCGACACCGAGGTCAGCCTTTTGCACGAAGGCCAGGTCATTGCGGCGGTGTGCCTGGACCTGTCCAGCGGCGGCATGCAGGTACAGGCGCCGCAGCGCTTTCTGGTGGGTGATCTGATCGAGGTACGGATCGACTCCGACCATCCGGCGCTGAAGGGGCTGCATGCCAGCACCGAAGTGGTATGGATTGCCGACCAGCCGGGCGGGCAGCAGAAGTTCGGGCTGCGGATCCTGGCCATGCATTGATCCTGAGGCCGCTTTGCGGCCCCAGGTTCACAGATCAGAAGTCGTCTTCGACCTCGCCATCCTTCACCTTGAACTCGCGGTTTTGCAGGTAGGCATTACGAATGAAGATGTACTTGTCACCCTGAATCAGCTTTTCGGCCGAGAGCAGGCTGGCGCGGGTGTCGATCACGTCCAGCGCAAAGATCGAGTTGCGCGTAGGCACGTGGTCGATGTAGCGATAGGGTTTGGTATAGGTGTCCGGGTACTTGGCCACACCGTCACGCACGGTGCTTGGGCCCAGCAGCGGGATGACCACATACGGCCCGCTCGGCACACCCCAGTAGCCCAGGGTCTGGCCAAAGTCCTCGTCGTTGCGCTGCAGGCCCATCTTGGTACCCACATCGAAGAAGCCACCCAGGCCGAAGGTGGTGTTGACGATCAACCGCGCCGTATCCACGCCCGCCGCATGCGGCTTGAGCTGCAGCACGTCGTTGGCGAGGTTGGTCACGTCCCCCAGGTTGCGAAAGATGTTGTGGATGCCATCTTCGAGGAACTGTGGAGTGACCGCTTGGTAGCCCTTGGCCAATGGTTTGAGGGCATAGGTGTCGAGGGTATCGTTGAAGCGGAAGATCGGGCGGTTGACCGCTTCCCAGGGATCTTCCTCGGTGGCGGCCTGGGTGGCTGCCACGGGCGCCAGCAGCATGCTGGCACAGACACAGGCCTGGGTGACTCGTTCGATCACACTGGCACCGATCCTACGCATAGATGTTTCTCCATCGAATTTCTCGGCCGCAAGCGCAACAGGTCGCGCTGCTGTTAAGGCGGCAGTATAGAGACTTGCGTGCTGATAAACAGCCTTACACATTTTTGCTGAATATTTTGTGAACAACTGTTGCGCAGCGGCCGATGTCACAAGACGGTAACAATCAACGCATAGCCTTCGAACCATTTGGGGGAAGTTGCCATGGACACTGCGCCCGCCTTCACTGCTGTGCTGTTCGGCTTGCGCGGCTGCCTGGTGCAGGCTACCCATGGCGCGCCATCACCCGCCCCCGGCGCCCTGGCCACGCTTGCCAGCCTGCGTCAGCGCCAAGTGCCGTGCATCTGGGTGGATGACCTCAATACCGCGCAAAGCGAGCGCCTGGCCCATGTGCTGCCCGACTGGCTGCCAGGGCATACGGTCAATGGCGTGCGCTGGCCAGCGCCGAACGCTTGCTGGCAGGCACTGATGGCGCTGGACAGCGAGCGCCTGGATGGCTGCGTATTGGTCAGCGGCGATCCGCGCCTGCTGCAGTCTGGCCTTAACGCCGGCTTGTGGACAGTAGGCCTGGCCGCCTGCAGCCCGTTATGCGACCGCACTTCTACACAATGGCAAGCCATGAGCCCGCAAGAGCAGGATCTGGCGCGCAGCAAGGCGACACTGGCGCTGTTCAGCCTGGGCGTGCACTCGGTGATCGACCATCTGGAAGCGCTGGACACCTGCCTGGTGGACATCGCCCAGCGCCGGCGCAAGGGTGAAAAACCCTGATACAGCAGCCTTGACGCGGATCATGCAAATCGGCAGCAGGTAGATTACCCTGAAGACAGGCCAGAACCTTTGCCACGTCGCCGAGGTCCATGGCTTGCCAAGCCATTGATGGAGAATAGCCAATGCCTGCCCGCGAATTGCAAGAGCGCCTGAACAGCTTGCGCGAGCAACTGGACCGCAACGTACCGCTTTCGGAAGAAGAGCTGGCCGCCCTGCACGATGAGGCGCGCCAGATCGAGGCGCAGCTGAAACTTGAGGAAGCCACGCCAGACAACAACCTGGTGGACGGCGTGAACCTGGCGATCGAACGCTTCGAGGCCGACCACCCCGACCTCACTGCCACCCTGCGCAGCATTGCCAACTCACTGCACAGCATGGGGATCTGAAATAGCGGGGGCCGCTAAGCGGCCCCCCTGTATTACTGCCGAACCAGGCGTTTGTTATCCGGGCTGATCGCCCCGGTGCTGCGATACGGGTTGATGTCCAGCCCACCGCGGCGCACATAACGTGCATAGACCGTCAGGTGCTCCGGCTGCAGCAGATTCTTCAAGTCCAGGTAAATCCGTTCCACACACTGCTCATGGAAGTCGGCATGCTGGCGGAAGCTGATCAGGTAGGTCAGCAGGCTGGCATGGTCCAGCGCCCTGCCCTTGTACTCAACCACCACGCTACCCCAATCCGGCTGGCCGGTGACCGGGCAGTTGGACTTCAGCAGATGGCTGTGCAAGGTTTCTTCCACCACCCGCGCCGGGTCGCAGCGCAACAGCTCTGGTTGCGGCTGCTCGTAGTTGCTGATGGCCACATCCAGTGCATCGATGCACTGCCCCGGTAACGCCACCACACCCTGGGCTTCAACCTCGGCCAAAGTGCGCACCTTCACCCCCACCGGCTTGCCGGCAGCGGCGGACAGGTCTTTTTCCAGGCATGCCTGCAACGCGTCCAGCGAGGCGAACACCGTCTGGTTCAGCGAGTTGAGGTACAGCTTGAATGACTTGGACTCGATGATGTTTGGCGAGTCCGCCGGGATGGCGAACTCGCCGATCGCCACCACCGGCTTGCCCGAAGGCAGCAACCAGCTCAGCTCGAAGCAGTTCCAGAAATCCACCCCCAGCCAGGGCAAGGTCTGTGCAGTGACGCCCAGCTCGGCCCACTTGGCAGTACGCGGGATCGGGAACAACTGCTCCGGGGAGTAGGTGGCGATGTATTCGCTGGACTTGCCCAGCGGGGAATGTTCGGCAGCGGGATGCATGGAAACTGACCTAGAGGTTCGAAAATGCCCCTAGTCTACCGGTTTTGCACCCCGCCTTGCAGGGCCAGTCACTCAATGGTCAATGCCCCCACCATACCCGCCTGGTAATGCCCCGGCACGTTGCAGGCAAACTCGATGGGCGCGGATTGGCGGAAGGTCCAGGTCAGTTCGGCGCGCTGGCCAGGCATGACCATCACAGTGTTGCCACCCCCGTGACCATGGCCATCGCCGTGGTCCATCATTTGGCCGTGGCTCATCATCTTGTCGTGATCCATGCCTTCGTGGTTCATGGCCTCGGTGAACATCTTGCCTTGCATGGCAACCATTTCCTTCTGGTGTTCGGCATGCATGGCCTTGTCGCCCAGGTTGAATTCGTGCGGCAGGTTGCCCTCGTTGACCAGCACGAAGCGCACCGTCTCGCCGGCTTTTACCTGCAGGCTTTTGGGCTCGAAGGCAATGTCCTTGAGCACCACGTTGACCGTGCGGGTGGCCTTGGCCGCCGGGGCAGGCTCACCAAAGGCGAAGCTCTGCGCCTGGCTAGCGACAGCCGGCAGGCTGCCCAGGGCAAGGGTGGCGGCAATGAACAGGTGTTTCATGATGACTCCGGGAATACACAGCAGGATGAAGCCACATTAGCCGGGGCGACTGGCAGTTACCTGACAGGCACATTACAACTTCGTCAGTTTGGGCGAGCGGGCACATCGTCACGTATCATTTCACCCACCCCATTACCCCTGTGCTAGCGGTAAAGCGACGCCATAGGCTACGCACAACCTTTCAGAATATGGACAGTGCATGAAACTGCTGATCGTCGAAGACCAGGCCCGCACCGGCCAGTACCTGAGCCAAGGCCTGAGCGAGGCCGGCTTTGCCACCGAGTTGGCTACCGATGGCGAGACCGGCCAGTTCCTCGCCCTGACCGGCGACCACGACCTGCTGATCCTCGACGTGATGCTGCCTGGCCGCGACGGCTGGCAGATTCTTCAGGCCGTGCGCCAGGCAGGCCTGGATACGCCAGTGCTGTTCCTGACCGCCCGCGACGCCGTCGAGGATCGCGTGCATGGCCTGGAACTGGGCGCCGACGACTACCTGGTCAAGCCGTTCGCCTTTTCCGAACTGCTGGCCCGGGTACGCAGCCTGCTGCGCCGTGGCACCAGCCCGAGCCAGGACACGACCCTGAGCCTGGCCGACCTGCGCCTGGACCTGATCCGACGCCGCGCCGAGCGCGCCGGGCTGCGCATCGACCTGACCGCCAAGGAGTTCTCACTCCTTGAGCTGCTGCTGCGCCGCCAGGGTGAGGTGCTGCCAAAATCGCTGATCGCCTCGCAGGTGTGGGACATGAACTTCGACAGCGACACCAATGTGATCGAAGTGGCCATCCGCCGCCTGCGCCTGAAAATCGACGACCCGCACCCCAACAAGCTGATCCACACCGTACGCGGCATGGGTTACGTACTCGAAGAGCGTGCCGAGTGATGCGCCGGATTTCCCTCGGCAGCCGCCTGGCCCTGCTGTTCGCCGCCTGCACGGCCACCGTCTCGCTAGGCGCCGGCCTGCTATTCAGCCGGGCCAGCGAGCAGCACTTCGTCGAACTTGACCAACAACTGCTGGACTCGCGCCTGTCCTTGTTTCGTACGCAACTGGCTGATGTCAGCACGGCTGATGAGCTTCAGGCCCGCCTGCCTGCCCTGCGCGATGAACTGAGTCACCAGGCCGACTTGGCCTTGCGTATCAGCGCCAGCAATGGCGCCACCTGGTTCGAAAGCCGCAGCGGGCTGCCGCAAGCAGCGCTGGCCACCGGGCTGGCCACCCTGCATGCGCAAGGCATCGACTACCGCAGCCTGTCCGTGCCCCTGAAACAGGGCGCCATGCAGTCGCCGCGACTGACCCTGTACCTCGACATCACCCACCACCAGCACTTCCTGCAGGGCATGCAACGGCTGATCTGGCTGACGGTCGGCCTGTCGGCGCTAACCACCGCACTACTGGGTGCCTGGGCCGCCCGCAGCGGCCTGCGCCCATTGCGGCAGATGGGCCAGGTGGCCGCCAGCGTGTCAGCGCGTTCGCTCACCACCCGTCTGCCGGTGGCGCAGATGCCCGAAGAGTTGGCCGAGCTGGCCAGCAGCATGAACGCGATGCTGCAGCGCCTGGACGATGCCTTCCAGCGCCTGTCAGCGTTCTCGGCCGATATCGCCCACGAGTTGCGTACGCCGCTGTCCAACCTGCTGACCCACACCCAGGTCACCCTCACCCGCCCACGCAGCCTCGAAGAATACCGAGAGGCGCTGCATGGCAACCTGGAAGAACTGCAATGGATGGCGCAGATGATCAACGACATGCTGTTTCTGGCCAAGGCCGACCACGGCCTGCTGGTACCGGGGCACGCGCCTTTGACGCTGCATGACGAGGTGGATGCGCTGCTGGAGTACTACGCGCCTCTGGCAGAAGACAACGACGTGCAGATGCTGCGCGAGGGTGAAGCCGTACTGCACGGTGACCGGCATATGCTGCGCCGGGCGCTGTCCAACCTGCTGGACAACGCCATGCGTTTTACCCCGGCAGGAGGACAGATCAAGGTAACCCTGGGGCCGGGGCCGACGATCAACGTGGCCAATACCGGGCTGGCTATCGACCCGGCGGCGCTACCGCGGCTTTTCGACCGCTTCTACCGGGTGGACCCGGCGCGGCGGGAAGGCAGCAGCGAGCATGCGGGGTTGGGCTTGGCAATTACCCGGTCGATCGTGCAGGCCCATGGCGGGTGCATACGGGCGGAGTGCGAGGGTGGGTGGACCCGATTCGTGATCGAGTTCGCTCAAGATCGGTAACCCTGGGGCGCTTTACGCCCCCAGGATCTCAGGCAAACATCAAACCGCCAGGCCAATCGCCGGCTGCACCTGCGACGCCCGGTAGGCCGGGTAAAGGGTCGCCAGGAAACTCATCACCAGGCCGGCGGTGCAGATGATCGCCACATCCCCCCACTGCAACTGCGACGGCAAGCTGCTGACGAAGTACACATCCGACGTAAAGATGTGCTGCCCGCTCACCCGCTCCAGCCAGCCGACGATCTGGCTCACATTGAACGCCGCAATCACGCCCAGTACGCCACCAATCAGCGTGCCGACAATGCCGATCAGGCTGCCCTGGACCATGAACGTGCCCATGATCTGCGCCGGCGTGGCGCCCAAGGTACGCAGGATGGCAATGTCCGGCCCCTTGTCGTTCACCACCATCACCAGGGTGGCGATGATATTGAACGCCGCTACCGCGATGATCATCATCAGCAACAGGCCGATCATGGTCTTTTCCATCTTCATGGCGCTGAACAGGCTGCCCTGGGTATGCGACCAGTCATCGGCCCGGTAGGCGTCCCCAAGCCCGGCAGCAATCGCCTTGGCCACTTGCGGAGCGGCATACAGGTCGTGCAGCTTAAGGCGCACACCTTGCACCTGGCCCGGCGCCCAGCGCTGCATCTCAGCTGCATCAGCAACATGGATATAGGCCTGCGACCCATCCAGCTCGGCGCCGACCTTGAAGATGCCAACCACGGTGAGGCGCTGCATGCGCGGGGTGATGCCACCCGGTTCCTTGCTGATTTCCGGCACGATCAAGGTCAGCTTGTCGCCGGTGTTCAGGCGGAAGCGGCGTGCGGTCAGCTCACCGATAACCACACCGAACTCACCGGGCTGCAAGCCCTGCAGACGGCCCTGGACGATGTGCTGGCCAACGATGGAAACCTTGCCCTCCTCGGCCGGGTCGATACCACCCACCTGGATCGGCTGCATGGCGCCCTTGTACGACAGCATGCCTTCCATCTCGGTAATCGGCGCCACAGCCATCACCGCCGGATTCTTCATGGCGGCGTCGGCCACCTTGTGCCAATCGTCCAGCGGCTGCACGCCCAGGATGGCGGCATGCGGCACCAGGCCGAGAATGCGCGAGCTCATTTCGCGCTGGAAGCCGTTCATCACCGACAGCACCACGATCATCGCCAGTACGCCCAGCGACAGGCCGATCATCGAAGTCATGGAGATGAACGAGATGAAGTGGTTGCGACGCTTGGCTCGGGTGTAGCGCGCGCCGATAAAGATGGGCAAGGGTCTGAACATGTACGAAATCACCCAATGGAAACAGGAAAACGGGGCAGCACCTGCCACCCCGGCAGTCGATCAGATGGCCACCAGGTGGCCATCGTCGAGCTTCAGCACACGGTCCATCTGCCGCGCCAGGTTGAGGTCGTGGGTGACCACCAGGAATGCCGTGCGCGAAGCGCTGGACAGCTCCTGCATCAGTTCCTGGATGCCTTGGGCGGTATGGTGGTCGAGGTTACCGGTCGGCTCGTCGAGCATCACCAGGCCGGGGCGGTTGACCAGCGCCCGGGCAATCGCCACACGCTGGCGCTCGCCGCCGGAAAGCTCGGCCGGCTTGTGGTTCAAACGGTGGCCCAGGCCTACCCGTTTGAGCAGCGCCTCGGCACGCTCCCGGGCCTCGGGGATGGGCGTTCGGCCGATCAGCAGCGGCATGCACACGTTCTCGATGGCGGTGAATTCCGGCAGCAGGTGGTGGAACTGGTAGACAAAGCCCAACTCACGGTTGCGTAGCAGGCCACGGGCACGCTCGCCCAGTGCCGACAGCTCTTCGCCAGCCAGCCACACGCTACCCTGGGTCGGCCGGTCGAGGCCGCCCAGCAGGTTGAGCAAGGTACTCTTGCCCGAGCCGGAACTGCCAACGATGGCCACCCGCTCACCGGCCTGCAGTTCCAGGTTGAGCCCGGACAGCACCTGCACCGACTCCGGGCCCTCGTCGTAGGACTTGCCCAGGTTGCGGCAACTCAGAACGGCTTTATCACTCATGCGCGACTCACTCATAACGTAGCGCCTCTGCAGGCTGGGTGCGGGCCGCACGCCAGGCCGGATACAGGGTGGCGAAGAAACTCAGGACCAGTGCCGCACCGCAGACCATGTACACGTCCTGGGCCAGGATCTGCGACGGCAGGTAATCGATGAAGTACACGTCGGCGTTGAGGAACTTGTGGCCGATCAGTGTCTCGATGCCGGCGATCGCCGCGCTCACGTTCAGGGCCGCGAAGATCCCGACGACGGCGCCGATCAGGGTACCGATCACCCCGATCACCGTACCCTGGACCATGAAGATGAGCATGATCTGCCCGGGCGTGGCGCCCAGGGTGCGCAGGATGGCGATGTCGCCGCGCTTGTCGTTGACCACCATCACCAGGGTGGAAATGATGTTGAACGCCGCCACCGCCACGATCAGCAGCAACAGCAGGCCGATCATGGCCTTTTCCATACGGATCGCCTGGTACAGGTTGCCGTGGGTACGGGTCCAGTCACGGCTATAGAACTCCTGTTCGCCCAGCTGCTGGGCGATGCTCCAGGCTACGCGCGGCGCCTGGAACAGGTCGTCGAACTTCAGGCGCAGGCCCTGGACCTGGTCGGGCTTCCAGCGGTGCAGGCGGGACAGGTCGCTGATGTTGGTCAGGCCCAGGTAGCCGTCGATCTCCCCCGCGCCAACGTGGAAGGTGCCGACCACGGTGAAGCGCTTCATGCGCGGGAACATGCCAGCGGGGGTCACGCTGACCTCGGGGGCAACGAAGGTGAGCTTGTCGCCGATGGCAACGCCCAGCTTGGCCGCCGCCTTGTCGCCGATCATGATGCCCCACTCGCCCGGCGCCAACTGGTCCAGGCGGCCTTGCAGGACGAAGTTGTCGATGATCGACACCTCGCGCTCGCGAGCAGGGTCGATGCCGTTGAGCAGCACCTTCTGCACCTTGCCATCATGGGTCAGCAGGCCCTGCATCTGGGTGAACGGTGCAACCGCCACCACCTGCGGATTCTGCTTTACTTGTTGGGCAAGGGCCTGCCAGTCGGCAATGGGCTGGCCGCTCTCCAGCGTGGCATGGGGAATCATCCCCAACACGCGGGTGCGCATCTCGTGGTCGAAACCGTTCATCACCGACAGCACCACGATCATTACCACCACGCCCAGGGCGAGGCCGATCATCGAGGTCAGGGAAATGAACGAGACGAAGTGATTGCGACGTTTGGCACGGGTATAACGCGTGCCGATGAATGCGAAAAGAGGTCTGAACATGTCGGGGCTTGTTCGGATGAAAGGGAACGTCCTTGTGGCGAGGCGCCTACGGCGGCTTTACACTCGGACCACCGCCGCTACCTTGGGTTCGCCATGACGACATTAGACGAAGAAGATCGCCGCGAATACTACCGCATCGAAGATCGGATCGCACTTCAAATAAGCCCCCTTAGCGCGGCCGAAGCCCTTGAACCAGATGTGTTGCAAGATGATTCGCCGTTGTTCAACCTGCTCAGCGAGCTGCACCTGTCCGACTTCGAGTCGCAACACCTGTTGCGCCAGCTAAGCGACAAGGACCGCACCCTCGCCGCGTTCCTGCGGGCACAGAACAAGCGCCTCGACTTGCTCAGCGCGGTGGTTGCACAAACCCTGCTTGGCGAGGTCGGCGAGCCGCTGCCGGTGGTCATTTCCGAAGGCGGCATCGAATCCGCCCAAGCCACACAGATTGCCCCCGGCACCCGGGTGAAAGTGAAAATGGTGCTGATGCCGCGCGCCCATGGCCTGCTGCTGCGCGGCAAGATCACCCATTGCGACCCTCGCCCGGAGGGCGGCTTCGAAGTCGGCACCGAGTTCATCGACATGACCGATGCCCAACGACAACTGCTGGCGCGTTACATCCTGCAGCGCCAGCAACAGCAACGGCGCCAGCAGCTGGAACTGAACGACCCCGCCTCCTGAGCCAATTTCTCCCTGATTTGAAGGAACGAACGTGACCCTGATCTACGGCCATCGCGGCGCCAAGGGCGAAGCACCCGAGAACACCCTGAAGAGCTTTCAGCAATGCCTGTCCCATGGCGTGACCCGCTGCGAGCTGGACCTGCACTTGTCATCCGACAACGAACTGATGGTCATCCACGACCCCACCCTCAAGCGCACCACGGGCCGGCGCGGCAAAGTGGTCGAGCACCCGGCCGCCGAACTGGTCAAGATCGATGCCCGCAAAGGCGGCCCGGGCCATGTGCAGCCCTGCCCGATCCCGAAACTGGAAGAGCTGTTCGAAAAATGCCCGTTCGAACACTGGCAACTGGAGGTGAAAAGCGCCTCGCGCACCCGCGCGGCCACCACCGTCCTGGCGATCCGTGAACTGGCCCAGCAATATGGCCTGCTGGACAAGGTGACCATCACCTCCAGCTCACGCGAAGTACTGGGCGCCGCCCAGGAACTGGTGCCAGATGTGAAGCGCGGGCTGGTGGCCGAATACGCCTGGCTCGACCCGCTGAAGGTGGCACAGAACTACGGCTGCGAACTGCTGGCATTGAACTGGACGCTGTGCACCCCCGAGCGCCTGCTCAAAGCACAGGGCCAGGGTTTGCATGTGTCGGTGTGGACGGTCAACGAGCCGGCACTGATGCGCCGGCTTGCTGACTTTGGTGTGGACAGCCTGATTACAGACTTTCCCGGTTTGGCCAAGACCACCCTCGGGTAGGGTTGAAATCGGTCTCTCCGACCGGCTCAGGCCACCGGTCGGAGCCGCTCAAAAAAGCCGGTTCAGGCCGTCATAGGCAGCTACCCGATAGGCTTCGGCCATGGTCGGGTAGTTGAACGTGGTGTTGACGAAGTACTTCAGATTGTTCTGCTCACCCGGCTGGTTCATGATCGCCTGGCCAATGTGGACGATCTCCGAAGCCTGGTAGCCGAAGCAATGCACGCCGAGGATTTCCAGGGTTTCGCGGTGGAACAGGATCTTCAGCATGCCCTGCGGCTCGCCGGCGATCTGCGCACGCGCCATGCTCTTGAAGAAGGCCTTGCCCACTTCGTACGGCACCTTGGCCTGGGTCAGCTCCTGCTCGTTCTTGCCGATCGAGCTGATCTCGGGAATGGTGTAGATACCGGTCGGCACGTCGTTGACGAAGCGCCAGCTGCCGTTATCGACAATACTGCCAGCGGCCGACCGGCCCTGGTCATGGGCGGCACTGGCCAGGCTTGGCCAGCCGATCACGTCACCGGCACCGTAGATGTTCGGCACGGTGGTGCGGTAGGCCTCGTCGACCTCGATCTGGCCGCGGCTGTTCACCTTGATGCCGATGTTTTCCAGGCCCAGCTTGTCGGTGTTGCCGGTACGGCCGTTGCACCACAGCAAGGCGTCGGCCTTGATCTTCTTGCCCGACTTGAGGTGCAGGATCACCCCGTTGTCCAGGCCTTCGACGCGCTCGTACTCTTCGTTGTGGCGCACAGTGATGTTGTTGTTGCTGAAGTGGTAGCTCAGCGCCTGGGAAATTTCCGAGTCGAGGAAGCTCAGCAACTGGCCACGGTTGTCGACCAGCTCGACCAATACGCCCAGGCCACTGAAGATCGAAGCGTATTCGCAACCGATCACGCCGGCACCGTACACGATCAGCTTGCGCGGGGTATGGCTGAGGCTGAGGATGGTGTCGCTGTCGTACACGCGCGGGTGGTGGAAGTCGATGTCGGCCGGGCGGTAGGGGCGCGAGCCGGTCGCGATGATGATGTGCTTGGCGTTGAGCTTCTCGACCACGCCGTTCGGGCACACCACTTCCACGGTTTGCTCGTCGGCAAAGCTGCCGGTGCCGAAGAACACGTCGACGCGGTTACGGGCATAGTAGCCGGTGCGCGATGCCACCTGCTTGGCGATGACCTTCTCGGCGCTTTTCAGCACGTCCGGGAACGAGAACCAGCGCGGCTCGCCGATGGCACGAAACATCGGGTTGGTGTTGAACTGCATGATCTGCCGCACCGAGTGACGCAGTGCCTTGGACGGAATGGTACCCAAGTGGGTGCAGTTGCCACCGACCTGGCGACGGTCATCGACCATCGCTACCTTGCGCCCTGCTTTGGCGGCATTCATTGCCGCGCCTTCACCGGCCGGGCCGGAACCCAGCACCACTACGTCGTAGTTGTAGACAGCCATGCGTACTCCTTCAGAACTGGCCCGCAAGCCACGGTCGCTCGCGGGGCACGATCATGCCGCCGGGGCGCCATGAGAAAATTCGGGTGCAGTCTAATCAACCCTGAACGCCGCGCACATTAACCCTTGGTCGCGTCGTAGGCCAATTTTGCCCGCACTACATATGCTTCACCCATTCCGTGGCGGCAATCATCCCTGCTTGTGCTTTCACTGGCCTTTCACTGCCCGTTCGAACGCGGGCGTAGCTCGGGAGACGAAGCCTCCCTCTGCTCGAGTCACCAAAACCGCAGCCAGGTCATGCGCCACGGCAAAATCCCAGCCTTGCTGTGGGCCCAGGATGAGTAGCAGCGTCGAATAGCCATCGGCCAGCAGTGCTGAGGCGTCCAGCACCGTAACGGCAGCCAGGTCATGTTCGACCGGGCGCCCGAGGCGGGCATCGAAGGTGTGCGAATAGCGCCGGCCATTCTGCTCGAAATAGTGCCGATAGTCACCCGAGGTTGATACTGAAAGGCTATTGACCGGAATAACCTGGCGAGCGATCTGACGGTCTTCGCGGGGCAGTTCCAGGGCAATACGCCAAGGGCTGCCGTCAGGCTTGCGGCCAACCGCCTTCAGCTCGCCAGTGGCCTCGGCGACAAAACTGCTGACACCCATGGCCTGCAGGCGCGCAGCGATCAAGTCGACAGCATGACCGGCGACGATACTGTTGAAGTCGAGCTGCACAGGGGCATCCTTGCACAGGGCTCGACCTTTGACGCGCAGGTGCTGGTAGCCCACACGCTGGCGTACCTGGGCCAGTGCCTGTGGTTCGGGCACCTGCTGGTGACGGGCCTGAGGGCCGAAGCCCCACAGATCGAGCAAAGGCTCTACCGTGAGATCGAAGGCGCCATCGCTCTGCTCGGCAAGGTGCTGGCCCAGGCTGACCAACGCGAGCATGTCAGGCGGCAGGGCCAGGCACTGGCCGGCAGGCAAGCGGTTGAACTGGCTTACGATGGAATCGCCGCGGTAGGTCGAGTAGTGGTGGTCGATGTCGTGCAGGATGGTTTCCACCGCCCTCTGCACCTGGGCCGGCTCCGGGCCACCAGGCTCGCGGACGTACTGGATGCTGTAGCTGCTGCCCATGGTCGGGCCACCCAGGCGCTCCAGGGTGGGGCCCTGGTTGCAGGCGGTGAGTAGCAGCAGAATGAACAGTAGGGCTGTGCGCACAGTAGGGTTTCTCGGTTGCCAGTGCTGGCCTCTTCGCGGGTAAACCCGCGCCTACAGAGGCAGCGATAATCCTGTAGGCGCGGGTTTACCCGCGAAAGGGCCAGCACTGACAACACACATTCAGAATAAAAAAAAACGGGAACCCGAAGGTTCCCGTTTTTTCATTGCCTTACAAGCGAATCAGCGTGGAAACGCTGGCGGGTTCACACCAGCCATGTCTTCCATCACACGAACCACCTGGCAGCTATAACCGAATTCGTTGTCGTACCAGACGTACAGAACAACGCGGTTGTCGTTGGCGATGGTCGCCTCTGCGTCAACCACACCGGCGTGGCGCGAGCCGACGAAGTCGGTCGAAACCACTTCCTGCGAAGCCACGTAGTCGATCTGCTTGTGCAGCTCCGAGTGCATGGCGATCTGGCGCAGGTACTCGTTGATCTCGTCGCGAGTGGTGGCCTTTTCCAGATTCAGGTTCAGGATGGCCATCGAAACGTTCGGCGTCGGAACACGAATCGCGTTGCCGGTCAGCTTGCCCTTCAGCACTGGCAGTGCCTTGGCCGCAGCGGTGGCGGCGCCGGTTTCGGTGATTACCATGTTCAGCGGCGCGGCACGGCCACGGCGGCTGCCCTTGTGGAAGTTGTCGATCAGGTTCTGGTCGTTGGTGAACGAGTGAACGGTTTCGACGTGGCCGTTGACGATGCCGTACTGGTCGTTGATGGCCTTGAGCACCGGCACGATGGCGTTGGTGGTGCAGGAGGCCGCCGAGATGATCTTGTCATCGGCAGTGATGTCACCGTGGTTGATACCGTGCACGATGTTCTTCAGCGCGCCCTTGCCAGGCGCGGTGAGGATCACGCGGGCAGCACCCGGGCAGGCCAGGTGCTGGCCCAGGCCGTCGGCGTCACGCCATACGCCGGTGTTGTCGACGATGAGCGCATTGTCGATGCCGTACTGGGTGTAGTCGACTTCGCTCGGGCTCTTGGCGTAGATAACCTGGATCAGGTTGCCGTTGGCGGTGATGGTGTTGTTGGCTTCGTCGATGGTGATGGTGCCATCGAACGGGCCGTGCACCGAGTCACGGCGCAGCAGGCTGGCACGCTTGACCAGGTCGTTTTCGGCGCCTTTGCGCACGACGATGGCACGCAGACGCAGGCCGTCACCACCACCGGTCTTCTCGATCAGGATGCGCGCCAGCAGGCGGCCGATGCGACCGAAGCCGTACAGGACAACGTCGGTGCCTTTGCGCGCCGAAGCGTTCTGCTGACCGACCACGTCGGCCAGCTCTTCACGGACGAACTGCTCGGCAGTGCGGCCATTGCCTTCCTGCTTGAACTTGTTGGCCAGCTTGCCCAGGTCGACCGATGCGGCGCCCAGTTTCAGCTCGCTCATGGCCTTGAGCAGGGGGAATGTCTCGTGGACGGACAGTTCGGTTTCGTCGGTTTGGCGGTGGCGCGCAAAGCGGTGCGCCTTGAGGATCGAGATAACCGAACGGTTGATCAGGCTGCGGCCATAAATCGAGCTCACCACATTGTTATTGCGGTAGAGCTGACCGATAAGCGGGATCATCGCTTCAGCCAGGGCTTCACGATCAATCCACTCACCAAGACACTGGTCGGGCTTCTGAGTCACGGGAACCTTCCACATGTAGGGACAGAAAAAAGGGGCTACATTATGACGCCCCAACGCGGAACCGGCAATGAGTGCCTGTCACAGTGACGCAAGCCAGCGTTCATGCCCTTTCGAGCCTGACAGCCGGCACTGTCACCGGTACAATCGGTCTCTTTGCCGCAACGCTTGGAGTGCAATCTCCCGTGTCAGTTCTGCGCCTACCGCAAATGTCGGCCACGGCCGGCAAACAAACCTGGGGCAACCTGCCCGGTGCCGCCCTCAGCCTTGCCATCGCCGAAGCCGCCAGCAGCGCTGGCCGCTTCACCCTGCTGCTGACGGCCGACAGCCAGGCCGCCGACCGTCTGGAGCAGGAGCTGCGCTTCTTTGCCCCAGACCTGCCAGTGCTGCCGTTCCCCGATTGGGAAACCCTGCCCTACGACCTGTTCTCGCCGCACCAGGACATCATCTCCCAGCGCATCGCCAGCCTGTACCGCCTGCCGGAGCTGAGCCACGGCATCCTCGTGGTGCCGATCACCACCGCCCTGCACCGCCTGGCACCCACGCGTTTTCTGCTGGGCAGCAGCCTGGTGCTGGATGTGGGCCAGACCATCGACGTGGAACAGATGCGCCTGCGCCTGGAGGCCAGCGGTTACCGTTGTGTCGACACCGTCTACGAGCATGGCGAGTTCGCCGTGCGCGGCGCGCTGATCGACCTGTTCCCGATGGGCAGCAAGCTGCCCTACCGCATCGACCTGTTCGATAACGAGATCGAGACGCTGCGCACCTTCGACCCCGAGACCCAGCGCTCGATCGACAAGGTGGATTCGGTGCGCCTGCTGCCGGCACGCGAATTCCCGATGCAGAAGGAAGAAGTGACCCGCTTCAAGGCACGCTTTCGCGAGCGCTTCGACGTCGACTTCCGCCGCAGTGCAATCTTCCAGGACCTGGCCAGCGGCATCATCCCCGCCGGTATCGAGTACTACCTGCCGCTGTTCTTCGAAGAAACCTCGACCCTGTTCGACTACCTGCCGACCGACACCCAGGTGTTCTCGCTACCCGGTGTGGAACAGGCCGCCGAGCACTTCTGGAACGACGTGCGCGGGCGCTATGAAGACCGCCGCGGCGACCTCAGCCGGCCGCTGTTGCCGCCGGCCGAGCTGTTCCTGCCGGTGGAAGATTGCTTCGCCCGGCTCAAGCAGTGGCCCCGGGTGGTGGTCAGCAGCGAAGCGCTGGAGCCTGGCGTGGGCCGCGAGCGCTTCCCGGCGCGCGCCCTGCCCAACCTGGCCATCGAGGCCAAGGCCAACCAGCCGCTGGCCGAACTGGCCAACTTCCTCGAACAGTTCCCCGGCCGCGTACTCTTCACCGCCGAATCAGCGGGCCGCCGGGAAGTGCTGCTGGAGCTGCTCGAACGGCTGAAGCTGCGCCCGCATACCGTCGAAGGCTGGGACGATTTCATTACCGGTGCCGAGCGCCTGGCGATCACCATCGCCCCGCTGGACGACGGCCTGCTGCTGGACGATCCAGGGCTGGCCCTGATTGCCGAAAGCCCACTGTTCGGCCAGCGAGTGATGCAGCGCCGGCGCCGTGACAAGCGCGGCGAAACCGCCAACGACGCGGTCATCAAGAACCTCACCGAGCTGCGCGAAGGTGCGCCGGTGGTGCACATCGACCATGGCGTCGGGCGCTACCTGGGCCTGGCCACGCTGGAAATCGACGGCCAGGCCGCCGAATTCCTGACGCTGGAATACGCCGAGAACGCCAAGCTGTATGTGCCGGTGGCCAACCTGCACCTGATCGCCCGCTACACCGGCAGCGACGACGCCCTGGCTCCGTTGCACCGGCTGGGTTCGGAGGCCTGGCAGAAAGCCAAGCGCAAGGCCGCCGAACAGGTCCGCGACGTGGCCGCCGAACTGCTCGACATCTATGCCCGCCGCGCCGCGCGCAAGGGCTACGCGTTTGCCGACCCGTCCGCCGACTACGCCACCTTCAGCGCCGGCTTCCCGTTCGAGGAAACCCCGGACCAGCAGGCCGCCATCGAGGCCGTGCGCGCCGACATGCTGGCACCCAAGCCAATGGACCGCCTGGTCTGCGGCGACGTGGGCTTCGGCAAGACCGAAGTGGCCATGCGCGCGGCGTTCATCGCCGTGCACAGTGGCCGCCAGGTGGCCGTACTGGTGCCCACCACCCTGCTTGCCCAGCAGCATTACAACAGCTTCCGCGACCGCTTTGCCGACTGGCCCGTGACCGTGGAAGTGATGAGCCGCTTCAAATCGGCCAAAGAAGTGGCCGCCGCCGCCGCGGACCTTGCCGAAGGCAAGATCGACATCCTCATCGGCACCCACAAGCTGCTGCAGGACGACGTACGCTTCAAAGACCTGGGCCTGGCCATCATCGATGAAGAGCACCGCTTTGGCGTGCGCCAGAAAGAACAGCTGAAGGCGCTGCGCAGCGAGGTCGATATCCTCACCCTGACCGCCACGCCGATTCCACGCACGCTGAACATGGCGGTGGCGGGCATGCGCGACCTGTCGATCATCGCCACGCCGCCAGCACGCCGCCTGTCGGTGCGCACCTTCGTCATGGAACAGAACAAGAGCACGGTCAAGGAGGCGCTGCTGCGCGAACTGTTGCGCGGTGGCCAGGTGTATTACCTGCACAACGATGTGAAAACCATCGAAAAATGCGCCGCCGACCTTGCCGAGCTGGTGCCCGAGGCACGCATCGGCATCGGCCACGGGCAAATGCGCGAACGCGAGCTGGAACAGGTGATGAGCGATTTCTACCACAAGCGTTTCAACGTGCTGGTGGCCTCGACCATTATCGAAACCGGTATCGACGTGCCCAGCGCCAACACCATCGTCATCGAGCGCGCCGACAAGTTCGGCCTGGCCCAGCTGCACCAGCTGCGTGGCCGGGTTGGCCGTAGTCACCACCAGGCCTACGCCTACCTGCTCACACCTACCCGTCAGAAGGTGAGCGCCGACGCCGAAAAGCGCCTGGAGGCGATCGCCAACACGCAAGATCTTGGCGCAGGCTTTGTGCTGGCCACCAACGACCTGGAAATCCGCGGTGCCGGCGAGCTGCTGGGCGAAGGCCAGAGCGGGCAGATCCAGGCAGTGGGCTTCACCCTGTACATGGAAATGCTCGAACGTGCGGTCAAGGCAATCCGAAAAGGTACCCAGCCGAACCTTGAGCAACCCCTGGGTGGCGGCCCGGAGATCAACCTGCGCCTGCCGGCACTGATCCCCGAGGACTACCTGCCTGACGTGCATGCGCGCCTGATCCTGTACAAACGCATTGCCTCGGCTGCCGACGAGGAGGGCCTCAAGGACTTGCAGGTCGAGATGATCGACCGCTTCGGCTTGCTGCCAGAGCCGACCAAGAACCTGATGCGCCTGACGTCACTCAAGCTGCACGCGGAAAAGCTCGGCATCAAGAAAGTCGATGCGGGGCCCAACGGTGGCAAGCTCGAGTTCGAAGCCGAAACACCGGTCGACCCACTGACCCTGATCAAGCTGATCCAGGGTCAACCCAAACGCTACAAGTTCGAAGGCGCCACCCAGTTCCGCTTCCTGGTACCGATGGAACGCCCCGACGAACGTTTCAATACCCTGGAGGCGCTGTTCGAGCGCCTGACCCCACAGCCTGCCTAAGGAAGACTCATGCGTGCCATCCGTTGCCTGACCCTGCTGCTGGCGCTGTTCGCCCCAGCGGCCTTCGCCGAAGGCCTGTATCAGGTAGAAATGATTCTGGTGCGGCAGAACAGCGTGCCCGCCTTCACCAGCCCGTTCGCCCCCGAAGACTGGAGCGCTGGCGCCCCACGCCTGGCGAAAGAGGCCGAGCGCCCCCCAGCACTTGAAGATGAAGCCACCCGCCTGGAAGCCACCGCCGACTACACGGTGCTGATGCACAAGGCCTGGCAACAGCAGGTGGGCAGCGAACCCAGCCGCATCGCACTGGGCGGAGGCACCGAACAGTTCGGGCACTTCCCTATCGAAGGCAACCTGAGCATCGCTGAAGGCCGCTTCATCACCGTCGAGGCCAACTTCTGGGTCAACCAGCTGGATGGCAACGGCAACGTGCTGCAAAGCGAGCAGTTCAGGCAAAGCAACAGCAACGTCAAGGGCGGCCAGCTGACCTTTCTCGACGGCGGGCACCTGGCGGTGCTGCTGAAGGTGACCCCACCAGGCACGCCGAAAATGCCGGTGATGGACCCGGAGATGATGGAGCAGTAAGCCCATGAAGGACGATGCCGCCGAAATGGTGAACGCCTATCCGAACTGGATTCAATCGTTCAGCAAAGCTGCCCTGCAGCGCGGTGAGCGCTATGCCGAGGAAGGCAGGGCCGAACTGGAAGGCATTCATGGGCCAACCATAACGGCCAGTTGCCAGGGGAGCGGCAACAACCACTACCGGCAACACATCAAGTTGCACGTAGCGGGCGGCCGGTGCCATGTGCGCGGTGACTGCGATTGCCCGGTACGGCAAAACTGCAAGCATTGCGCCGCTGTCCTTTTTTGCGTCAGCGAGCGCTTTTCCAGCAGTAAGGACACGCAAGCCAACCCGGGCGCCTTGTCCGCCGAACTGCAGCACTGGTTGAGCGGCCTGGAGCAGGCCCCACCCAAGACCGACGCGACCGAAGACAAACGCGGGCGCATGGTGTGCTATCAGCTGCAGCTCACCGACGATGCGGGCTGCGCCCTGCTTGTGCGCAAGGGCACGCGAACGGAGGACGGCATCCGCTTCAGCCGCGTCCAGTCCCTTTACGATTTCCTCTACGAGCCACCGCGCTTCGTAACAGACGAAGACATCCGCATTCTGCGCCTGCTCTCGGCCCTGAATCAGGGCGGCGGCCAGGATCGCGGCTACCGACTGAAGGGCCATGAAGGTGGCGAGCTGTTCCAGCGCGCCCTCGAAACCGGGCGGATGTTCTTCGACACCGACCTCCCCCTGCTTCATGAAGGCCCGGTGCGCCACGCCGAGTTTCGCTGGGTACGCCTGGACAACGGAAATTACCGGGGGCGGTGGTACAGCGGCGAAGCGATGCTGCGCTGCGTCATCCCGCTGCTGCCGCTTTACTACCTGGACCTGCCGACCCGTGAAGTGGGCAAGGTCGAGCACAGCCTGGATCCCCACGTCGCCGTACAGCTGACTATTGCACCCGACGTGCCGGAACACCTGGTCGTACCCCTGAGCCACAAGCTCAATGCCCTCAGCCATAAGGTGCCGACCCCGACGCAAGTGCAGGAGCAGTTGCTCGATAACATCCAGCCAAAGCCCCTTCTTGCTCTCGGCAGCCTTGAATACACCGCCTACATGCCGAAAACCGGTCGCATGCAACGGCAAATGCAACACCGCGCCGCATTGGCGTTCGATTATGACGGCTTGCAGGCCAGCGGCACCGACGAAAAGCCGCTGACCCGCCTGGCAGGCAGCACCAGCCAGCGCATTCGCCGACAGACTCAAGCCGAGCAGGCGCTGCGCAAGGTGCTGCGCGATTTCGGCTTCAAGCCCGCCACACGGCAGAGCAAGGCCCTACCCGACAGCGCCGGCGAAATGCACCAGTTGCCTGACGACGAAGCCTGGCTGCGCTTTGCCCGCGAAGGCCTGCCGCGCCTGCGCGAAGCCGGCTGGGACATCGATATTCACCGCGACTTCGCCTTCAACCTGCAGGAGGTGGACGATTGGTATGCAACCATCGACGAAGCGCCTGGCCATGAATGGTTCGACCTGGAACTCGGCATCGTGGTCGATGGCCAGCGCCACAGCCTGCTGCCGATCGTGTTGCACCTGCTGCGCAGCAGCCCGGAGCTGCTACGCCCTAGCGAACTGGCCCGGCGCAGCGATGATGAACACCTGCTGATCGACCTCAATCGCGGCCGTCTCGATGCCCCGGCTTTGCGCGTCGCCCTGCCCTATGGCCGCATCAAGGCAGTCATGGGCACCCTGGGCGAGCTCTACCTGCACGAGGACACTGCAGGCCCGTCCCTGCGCATGGAGCGCGCCGACGCCGCGCGCCTGAACGAAATAGAAGGCCTGCCCCTGCACTGGGAAGGTGGCGAGCACGTACGCGATCTGGGCCGGCGCCTGCGCGATGCCCGGGACCTGCAGGTAGAACCGCCCACAGGGCTGCAGGCCAGCTTGCGCCCCTATCAGCAGCAAGGCTTGAACTGGCTGCAGGCCCTGCGCGAGATGGGTACCGGCGGCATCCTCGGCGACGACATGGGCCTGGGCAAGACCCTGCAGGCCTTGGCCCATCTGCTGCTGGAGAAACAGTCCGGGCGCCTGAATGCACCGGCCCTGGCAGTCATGCCAACCAGCCTCATACCCAACTGGCTGGACGAAGCCCAGCGCTTCGCCCCCGACCTGCGCGTCCTGGCACTGCATGGGCCGGGGCGCAGCAAGCACTTCACCAAACTCCATGAGTACGATTTGGTCCTGACCACTTACGCCTTGATGCCACGCGACCTGGAACAGCTGCGCCCCCAGGCCTGGCACGTGCTGATACTGGACGAGGCGCAAAACATCAAGAGCAGCAGCAGCAAGGCTGCCCTCGCCGTCTGCGAGCTACAGGCCGGGCAGCGCCTGTGCCTGACCGGCACGCCAATGGAAAACAACCTGGGCGAACTGTGGTCGATCTTCCACTTCCTGATGCCCGGCTGGCTGGGCGACCTGAAGCGCTTCAACCAGGATTACCGCAACCCGATCGAGCGCCACGGTGACAGCGAGCGCATGGCCCACCTGGCCAGCCGCATCCGGCCGTTCCTGCTGCGCCGCACCAAGGAGCAGGTGGCCACAGAACTGCCGGCCAAGACCGAGATGGTGCACTGGGTCGAGCTCAGTGATGCCCAGCGCGATACGTACGAAGCCGTGCGAGTGGCCATGGACCAGAAAGTCCGCGACGAAATCGCCCGCAATGGCGCCGCACGCAGCCAGATCGTGATCCTCGATGCGTTGCTCAAGCTGCGCCAGGTGTGCTGTGACCTGCGCCTGGTCAAGGGGGTAGAAAGCAAAGGCAACCAGGCCGACAAGGGCAAGCTGGGTGCGCTGCTGGAGATGCTCGAAGAACTGCTCAGCGAAGGGCGCCGGGTATTGTTGTTCTCACAGTTCACCTCGATGCTGGCACTGATCGAGCAGGAGCTCGAGAAGCGCAAAATCCGCTACAGCCTGCTGACCGGTGATACTCGCGACCGTCGCACGCCAGTGCAGCAGTTCCAGCAAGGTGAAAGCGAAGTGTTCCTGATCAGCCTCAAGGCGGGGGGCGTAGGCTTGAACCTGACGGCGGCGGACACCGTGATCCACTTCGACCCCTGGTGGAACCCGGCCAGCGAAAACCAAGCTACCGACCGTGCCTACCGCATCGGCCAGGACAAGCCGGTGTTCGTGTTCAAGCTGATTACCCGGGGTACGGTGGAAGAGAAGATTCAGTTGTTGCAGCAGGAAAAGGCTGCATTGGCGGCCAGCCTGCTGGACGGCGGGCAGGCTGGGCAATGGCGGCTTGGCGATGAAGAAATCGAGGCCCTGTTTGCGCCATTGCCCGGAAAGCGCGGGCGGTAGGCCAAAGGGGGATACAGCGTAGGAGCGGGTTCACCCGCGAATGGGCCGGGCCTGCTGGCCAATCTCCACCTGCCGCTCACCGTTGCCGCCGCTACCGTATTCGCGGGTAAACCCGCTCCTACAACGCAATTGGTGGTGGGCACACATCGGAGGTTGGACGCAGGCCGTCGTAGGAGCGGGTTTACCCGCGAAAGGGCCGGGCCTGCTGGCCAATTTCCACCCGTCGTTCACCGTTGCCGCCGCTACCGTATTCGCGGGTAAACCCGCTCCTACAACGCAATTGGTGGTGGGCACACATCGGAGGTTGGACGCAGGCCGTCGTAGGAGCGGGTTTACCCGCGAAAGGGCCGGGCC